>Ga0302116_1000018_pt1 | contig 83922 bp, 78 predicted proteins | sample AG5_SCM_MG_FD_203124 | JGI IMG/M metagenome (GOLD analysis project Ga0302116, IMG submission 203124) | Marine microbial communities from Western Arctic Ocean, Canada - AG5_SCM | ecosystem: Environmental > Aquatic > Marine > Oceanic | place: Canada: Western Arctic Ocean | collected 2017-10-01 | reverse complement strand
CCCCCCAGATCTTGGCCAGAGTATATCTCATGGCCATCAATACAAATTCGATTACTAACTAATTTTAAGCATTTCCATTAAGTTGCCGCTAAGAATCGCTTCTTTTTCCGCATCGGTCAGGAAGGGCGCATCAACCACTATGTCGATTGTGTCGGGCCATGAAAAAGGCATATCCGATCCATAGACGATTTGGCTAACGCCAACCTCCGCAACCAGATGCCGCAAACCTTCTTCCGAAAAGACCATGCTATCTATGCTTATTTGGTCCTGAAGATACTCTCTCATGGGTTTGATATTTGAACAGTTAGCGTTGTTTCTATTGCAAGCATGTTCAAAGCGGCCCATGTAAGAAGGCAAATACCCTCCACCGTGAGAAGCGCAAATTTTCAGGTTCGGGAACCGATCAAGCGTACCTTCCAGAATCATACGAGTCAGGAATACCGCCGTTTCCAGAGGATTACCCGCTACATTTGGCAGATCACCTACATTGCCCAATTGTCCCGGCTGAATTAGATTTTCGGCATTATTGGGATGCATAAAGATGGGAACGCCCAGCTCCTCTGCTTTCGCCCAGAATGGATCGTATTTTTCAGAAGTAGGTACTTCGCCATTTACATGGCCAAGCACTGAGGCTCCCCGATGATCCAACTCTTTTACCGCAAATTCGAGTTGCTCTGCAGCCAACTCTGGAAACTGAATAGCGGGAGAAGATAAAGCCACAAAACGATCTGGATATGTGCTGCACCAGTCGGCAAGTCCTCTGTCGTTTATATCAACGATCTGACGAGCTTGATTTTCATCTGCTGCGTACCACCAAAATCGGTTAACGCTCAGTGCCGCAATGTCAATTCCGCGAGCGTCCATTTCATCTATGCGTTTTGGAGTCAGGGCCAAAAATGCTCCCAAGTCTGCGTTTTCCATAGGCGTGCCAGCAATAACCGAGGCCACTTCTGGAAATAAACAGTGCGCATGAATATCAATAACCTTCATGCGGCGTCCGCCAACTATTACCTGTTTGGGTGCTTGTGCAGTGGTGCAGGCAGAACCGCCTACCATTGCCATGCCGGCAAAAGCGCGGCCAGTTGTGCTTAAGAATGTTCTTCGATTAATCATAATATTTCCCCCCGGGTCCGATAGATTGATACAGATAGACTTTAAAGTGAAGCTTTAACCATTTGTGTTTTCCTAGGTGAAACAGTAATTGAAGTTGATCGGTTAATAAAGCTTAGTAATTAAGGTTTATGCGGGTGCAACCAAAATTGATATTCTGCGTTCAATATTTAAGAGTAGCTTGGGGCAGATAAATGATATTTACACGACGACAATTTATGGCGCTTAGCGCCGCATCACTGCTTGCCGGTGCCGGTAAAATTAGTGCGCAGACATCGCCAATGTTAACTAAAGTAATTCCCGCTACAGGCGAACAGCTTCCCGTTATTGGCTTGGGCACGCTTGAGGCCTTTGATGTATCCCTAAGCGCAGAATAGCGCACAGCCCTTGGCGAAGTGCTTAAAGCTTTGATTGCTCAGGGTAGCACGCTAGTTGATACCTCACCACGTTACGGTGAAGCGGAAACCGTTATTGGCGAATTGGTAGCTGAACTGAACCTCGCAGACGATCTGTTTTTTGCCACCAAGGTATTTTCCATGGGTGAGCAGGAAGGTATGCAAGAAATGCAGGACTCCTTGCATAGACTACGAGTACCCCAGGTAGACCTAATGCAGGTGCACAGCATGCGCGATTGGGAGAATAACTTGCCTTCCATTCGTAATATGCGCGAACAAGACCAAACCCGATTGATGGGCATAACTATTCATCGCGATACCGGCCATGAACAAATGATGGACCTAATGCGAAGTGAAAATCTGGACTTTATACAGGTGAACTACAACCTGCTAGAGCGAGCCTCTGCAAATGAAGTACTGCCACTAGCTCAAGAATTGGGTGTAGCCGTAATGGTAAATGTACCCTTTGCCAAGGCAGAGTTGTTCAATAAGACCAGTGGTGTCGCATTGCCAGAATGGGTCAGTGAATTTGATTGCGAAAGCTGGGCACAGTTCTTCCTTAAATACGTGGTCTCGCATCCGGCAGTTACCTGCGTAATTCCACGGACCAGCAACCCGCACCATATGGTGGATAACTTGATGGCGGGCTTTGGTGTTATGCCTGATGCGACTGCCAGAGTTCGTGATAGACCGGGGTAATAAATTGGAGGGCTAGCAATGGCGAATTTTAGAAAGGTTCTAGTACAGTGCATTTCTATGGTGGTATCAATGCGCGGTCTGCTAGCTATTCTTATTATGTTGACTTCAGCAATGGTCAACGCCCATCACTCCCGATCAGAATACAGCGGTAGCCCGGTGATCGAAATTGAGGGCGAGGTGGTCGAAATACTCTGGCAAAGCCCCCACGTAATGATCAGCGTAAAAACTCTGGAAGCCGATAGCTCGGAACTAATTTGGGAGTTAGAAGGCTCCGATGCGGGCACCCTTGGTCGTCGTGGTCTGGACGCCAGTCAAATAAAATTAGGTGATCGAGTTAAAGCCGCAGGCCGAGTATCCGCTCGGCGTGGAAACTGGATCGCCACCTCAAATATCCTGTTACCCAATAATATCGAAATGGTTTTTGGACAGACCGAGCCTCGCTGGGCCACCGAATATCGGGGAGGTAGGCTTTTTCAAGAGCCCGTTAGCCAAGCGGAGAAGAACAACGTTGAAGGAATTTTCCGTCTGTGGATTCGATCCGTGGGTACTACCTATGGTGTGCAAGAAGAGCCGCCCCTGACTGACCAAGCCCGCGCAGCATATGAAAGCTACGATCAGTTAAAAGACGACCCAGTACTGGAATGCGTTCTACCCGGAATGCCTCGCGTTATGACCGTAGTAGGTTATCGGCCCATCGAGTTTGAGCAAAGCGGTGAGGATATTTTGCTGCACTCGGAAAACTTTAATCTCACCCGAACTATCTATATGAATGACGCCGCAAATCTGGACGAGATAGAGACGACACCTCTAGGCTATTCAACTGGCGAATGGGAAGGCAGTACGCTAATTGTTACTACTACCAACGTTAGTTGGCCCTTCTTTGATATGCCGCCGCTAATAGGCATTCCACAAAGTGATCAGGTAAAGATTGTTGAGCGATTCACAATAGACGAGATCGCCGACACTCTAACCTACGATTTTTGGGCCTATGATCCGGTTAATTTTACTGCACCCATTCAACAGCCTAATTATATGGTTTGGGGATATCAGCCTGGGCAGGAGAGGGAGATCGATAACTGCGTTGAATACGCGGAAGTGCTTTAGCTTTGATTAGTCCGCATGGGCGATTTGCTCGCGGGCGCTATTGGCTAAAAACTCAGAACGGCTCTGCTTAACTCTTTTGGCCTCAGCATCTATCTGCCTAAGCAGGCCTTCTCTAATCGTAATATTTATACGTTTTGCTGGACCTTCAATTGAGCGAGTATCGACATCCACCAAAAGTACAGTTCTGTCGCTGCTAGCGCGTATTGAATCGGCCAGACTGGTCGCGCTAGGTATGCTGTCGAGTGCATCTAGGTGCAATAAAATTGCCTCGCGAGCCGTGGAAATAATGTCTTTCTCCCGATCTACAGCGCTAAAACACCCGGGCAAATCAGGCACTTCAATACCCCAGGCTTGGCTGGAATTTTCGGGTTGTTCAACGTAGATGGGATATTGCTGCATTTTGCACCTCATTCTCAGGCCTCGATGCCCGCTGCTTTCAGGATTGCTTTTACGGTTCCCTTTGGTAAATCCTTTTTGGGGTGTGGCACGGTAATTACTAGATTGTGCTGGGGTGTCTAAACTGATGATGACTGCCCTTAACACGCACTTCTTCCCAACCGGCCTGTTTGAGTTTTCTGATAAGCATCCTGCTATCCATAAGTGTGTAATATACACACTATATATCCAGAGTAAAGCGCGGAGTTAATTTGATGGACCTATTGATTAGTTACAAAAGTGTGAAGAATTCTTGAGCTGATTGACCGGCAAAGCCTGTTATCGATAGATTGGCTCGTTACGAATTACTCTGGGGGAATTTTAAATGATTACTCGACGCGATCTACTTAAGAAATCTGCGCTAGTTGCTTCTGCCACGGCGCTTTTACCACGGTTATTGAACGCTCAGACCGGTGGAGGAATCATTAAGCGAGCGATTCCCAAGACCGGCGAGCAACTGCCTATGATCGGTCTAGGAAGCTCGGCAACCTTTTCCTCTCTTGCTAACAGTGCAGACGCAACCGCATTGCGCGAAGTGCTGCGTGCATTGATCGACAACGGCGGTACGGTGTTCGATACGGCCCCCGGTTACGGCGGCGGAACTTCTGAAGAGGTAGCTGGCGATTTTGTGAACGAGCTAGGTGTGGCCGATGATATTTTCTGGGCGACTAAGCTTAATGTAGTTGCTCGGCGCAGTAATAACCTCAATGCAGACCCAGTGGCTGCTCGTGCCCAGCTTGAACGTTCTTTCGAAATAATCAACAAACCCGTTATTGATCTAATTCAAGTTCATAACCTTGGTGATATTCCTACTCAACTTGGCATGCTAAAAGAAGCCAAAGAAGATGGCCGAATCCGCTATCTCGGAACCACCTGGACTGGTGAGCAACGCTTTGAAGATCTTGCAGAGGTTATGCGCAACGAGCCGTTAGACTTTGTCGGCATCGATTACGCTATAGACAATAGAGTGGCCGCTGAAAGAATGCTGCCGCTGGCGCAAGAATTGGGTATAGCCACGCTGATCTATCTTCCATTTGGTCGTAACCGACTCTGGAGTCGCGTTGGCGGGCAGGAATTACCAGATTGGGCCGCTGAGATTGATGCACATTCCTGGGCGCAGTTCTTCCTTAAGTATATTGCTGCTCACCCCGCAGTAACGGCCATCACGCCGAGCACTAGTAAGCCGGCAAATATGATCGACAACTTAGGTGGAGGCATCGGGCAATTACCGGATGCCGATATGCTTCGCCGCATGGAACGCCACGTAGATTCATTACCACAAGCCTAGACCACTGCCCTATATGGGACGTGCGACAAGCTACCTATTTCGGCTTGGCCTTGTGCTTGTCGCGTTCTGGGCGGTCTCCGCTAGCGCACACCACTCTTTTGCAATGTTCGAATCGGAACAGAAGGTCTGGTTAACCGGTGAGGTTATCGACTACCGGTTTGCCCAACCCCACGTCACCATGAAGCTCGAGGTGGTTGCTGAGGACGGTTCAACCAAGGTTTGGATTCTCGAAACCGACAATCCTAAGTCTTGGACCCAAGATACCGGCCGTGGGCACGCATATCACCCCTCAGAATTTGTGATAGTTGGCGAAACACTAATCACGAGTGGCTGGGTAAATCGTCGTGGCCTGCCTTCCATGCTTATCTCTACCCTAACTAATGAGCAGGGTGTGGAGTTCTCTATAAGAACAGGCATTAGCGGACAGAAGTCCCTGTCTGATCAGGATGACGACGAGTATCTCGAAAGCCTGTTGGAATCCCTGAATGAGGGACAGGCAGAGTAATAGGGGGTAATACCGGTTTAGTTAATTCCTTCCCTGAGCTGCCCAAAGCACTTCGCCGGTTTCTACGTTGATTACCGAAGATGCATTTAGGGTGTTAGTGCCATCCCGCGAGCCAAAACCTGTAACCGCAATGAGGTCGCCTGGCTTGAAATTGTCAGGGGTCATGCCGCCACGCATCAGAGTAGATACTCCAAGAAGTTCGACTGCCCACCCCTCTATAACCCCTTGATCATTTTCTGACTCAATGAAAACCCAGGCATGAGGGTTGGTCCATTCAATTACTTCTACGATACCCGTAAGTTCCAAAGGTCGAGCTACATCGAATTCCGCTGAAAAAGCGTGATGTGACAACGCAGTAACAGACCATAAAAGTGACGCCAATACAGAAAGCACTAAAATAAAAATCCGCATTAATATATCTCCTCTTTTTTAGAAGACCAAGCATGCTTGGTCTTCCATGAATTTAATAAAAAGCTCATCTAATCTAACTAACGTACGCGTTCAAAGGCCCAGGCGCCTGAAACATGTACTTCGGAAACTTCAGTAGCTACACCTTCATCATCAACTGTGAAGATGAACCCCAATCCGCAGCTACAATCGAACGCATTTTCGGACTGTGCAATGAGCTCGTATCTTACCGACGGCGTATTTCCTCCAGCACCGGAATACGAAGTTCTTTCCAGATACATCTCGCCGTCTTCGAGTAGAAATTGAGCAGTGATTTGTCTGCCCAACCAGATTCCCTTATATGTGCCTACATAAGCATCTAAAGTTTCCTCGGGAACATCCACAACCTTCTCCTCAGCTTGTTGGATTTCCCCGATCCAATTACTACTGTTTCCTCTTGAAGATTCGTTACATATCGTTTCGTACATCTGGGTATCTGCTGCGTATTCCAACTCGATGAATGCCTGAACGGGCTCTGTGAATGTACCGGGATCCTCGTAAGTTACTTCCAGCTCAATGTGGCCAAAATCCTTTCGGTGATAGCGCTCGGTAATCCGCAAACGATCTGTATGTGGCAACCCACCGCGGTGCAGCCAGGTTTTGTCGTTATAGCCATTGCTCTCAACAACGAGCGTATCGCCTTCCCAATGTGCAACGGAATAACCCATCCAGCTTGGGAAAGGATTGGTTTCGAGATCTCTACCGTCCATAAAAATCTGGCGATATGTCATATCAAAATTAAGTATGGCAAAGGAAGTTGGGTGTTGTACAAATCGGCGTATTCCTCCTGCCCCCAGGCCTGAAGTTTTTGAACCGGGCCCGCTTGGTAGGCAGCGAAAGCGAGAGTCATTTGCATAGAAATTGGTTGCACTCTTAGCCATCTCCTCAAGTGCCCATTTCTGGATCTTTTCAGGGTCGTAAAGACTGCCAGTTGCAGCAACAGGTAGCCAAAGCCCCGTTAGGTCTGGATAACCATCAGCTGTTCTAGTTACTGGCGCGTTTAGGTCGGGCTCACCATCAGCGGTTCGAGGAATGCCAGGTGTTGATAAGCTGTACCACTGGGCGCTTACCTGGAAACTTATCAGCAATAAGATAATTAATGTCACAAGTCGTTGTTGCATAGGTTTCCTCGATTAAACTTTTCTGTCTAGAGATTGTTCTTGCAAAAGCGGTGCGCAGCTCCCACTTTCGGCCAGAAGCGATAGGCTTCCATTGCCTGATTAATGGTTTATGCGTCGCTTAAGCTTTGGTTTTTTGGAAGGGAAATCTCCAATCGCGCAATGCTTTGCGCAAGAGTGTAGCACTATACTCCACGGTTCCAAATTTTCGGCGCTGAGCTATGACCGATGAAAAGAATCTCGAGAGCCTATTTGAGCAGCTGGGCTCAGCGTAAGGCTAATAAAGGGTGTAAACCTAACACTGATCTCTATCGCTGAGCTTGGAAAGGCTGGTAGTGCCATCCCAGTCGTAATAGGTGTAGAGCGTTTCGCCAGCCATATAAATACAGTGCACTTTAACCTCAGGCCGGGAAGGGTGTAGGCGGCCTATTAAGTCTATTTGGTCACCTACGGATAGCGTATTTTCATTAAAGCCTAAGCGACGGTTGCGCGCTGGAGTTGCCAGAACCAAATCCCATTCTTGTCCCTTGCCGTCAGTTGCGGTCAGATGATCATGGGAGCCACCTAAACGGAGCTCAGTAACCGTTAGGCTTGTATCAATATCGGCGTTGTAGCCGCCCCAGCCGTGGTGGGCCCAACTAAAAGAAGATAATGATAGGAGAGAAAGTATTGTTAATACTGGCGTTGTAAAAGCAATACGTGCAGATTTAATAATCATAGCCACCTCCAGGGAGATTGAATTCAATCTAGTGAAAAAATTAGACAGACTAAGATTACTCCTAATTCCTGCCACAAATAAACTGTTCTATATAAAGTGGGTCTTTTTTAATATTTGCACTAAAGTAATAGATAAAAATAGCAGATGTGCCAATACATGCCTCAAACCGATATTCCGCTTTGCCCAGCGCCGGACGCGAACCTAAAGAAACCGCGCATCAATCTGCCTGCTGGGTCCATTGATACCCATGCCCATATTTTTGGGCCCCAAGACAAGTATCCACTGTCGCCCAATCGAGGCTACACGCCCTACGAATCCCATATAGACACGTTACTGGAAATGCACAGCGCCTTTGGTGTTGATCGTCTTGTGCTTACCCAGCCCAGTGTTTACGGTACCGACAATTCGGCCATGTTGGACGCAATCGCCAAATATCCCGATCGTATGCGAGGCGTGGTGGCGGTAGGACCGGAAGTAACCGACAAGCAGCTAGAGGATTTTCACGCTCAGGGCGTTCGCGGCATCCGCGTTAATTTAGTAGACAAAGGCGGAATGCCTTTTGCCTCCATCAAAGAGTTTTGTCGGTTTGCCGACCGATTAAAACCCTTTGGCTGGCATTTGGAATTGCTGATTCATGTGCATGAATTCCCCGATATCCGCGATACTCTTGGCAAATTACCTGTGGATATCTCTGTGGGGCATCTGGGCTATATGAAAACCTCTGAAGGTTTGAACCATCCGGGGTTTCAGGACTTTATGAATTTGGTTCGAGACGGTCACTGCTGGGTGAAACTAACCGGTACTTATCGCATAACCACTTGCGACCAAACACCCTATCTCGATGTGACCCCATTTGCTCAGGCGCTTATTGCGGCCAATCAGGATCACATGCTCTGGGGTACAGATTGGCCACATGTGGCGACTTATGGCTTTATGCCCAACGATGCTGATCTGCTGGATCATATGCTCGATTGGAATACTGACGAGGCCATCCATCATAAAATATTTGTCGACAACCCGGTCAATCTATACGGGTTTTAAAAAGGCATGCAAAGTACATCTGGGGATTTTCAAACATTACAGATCTATAAAACCACCTTCCAATTTGCAGAACAATTGATTTACTCTGTTTTTAGGTAACGCATCATAGATGGGTGCGAGATTAAGAGGAGATCAAGAATGGTAAGCATCAGATCGATTACTTTGGGACTGGCGTTCGCGCTCATATCTATACCCACACTAGCCCATCACTCACGGGCAAACTTTTCCGACGAAGTCGTCGCATTCGAAGCCGAAGTTACGCGCTGGGAATGGTTCAATCCCCATGTTTACGCCTATGTAGAAGCGCCGGACGCAAACGGCGTTATGACGGAATGGGAAGTGGAAATGCAGTCAACAATGGGGTTGGTGCGCCGGGGCTGGAGCGCTGATTCGCTCGCCGTCGGCGAGGTCATTACTATCCGCGCCAATCCAGACAAAAACCCTGATCGTAAATTACTATTCGGCATAACCTATGCAAAATCTGACGGCAGTTTGCTGTCGTCCCAGGGTTCGGCTCGTGGTCCCGCTGACGATGTGCCGCCCGCTGAAAGTCTGGTTGGTGTTTGGTCGAATGCCGGCTGGGGTGGCGCCGGGCCACGCAATAGTGCAGCTACGCATTTGCCGCTTACAGAGAAGGCGCTAATGGCTGCAGCTAGCTATAGCGAGACTCAAAATCCGATGACGCAGTGCATTTTTGGTCTGCCACCGGGTAATTTGGGTGGACCCTATCTTCACGAGGTAGAAATCCTAGATGAGGTGATTCTTTTGCATCTAGAGTACGGTGAGATTGCTCGCGTCGTTTATATGGATGGCCGCGAGCACCCGACGGACCTTACTCCAAGCTATCAGGGCCATTCGGTTGGTTTATGGGATGGCGACACGCTTGTAGTCGATACTGTCGGTTTTGCGGAGCATCCTTGGGGCAATGGTCGCGGCATTCCTTCGAGTACCCAGCGTCACTCTGTCGAGCGGCTGAAGCTGAGCGAAGACGGAAGGAACGTTGAAATCGAATACATGTTCGAGGACCCCGAGTATTTGACTGAGTCTATTATGGGTTCGATCAGTTGGGGTCACGCACCGGACATGCAAATGCTACCGAATACCTGCGATCCAGAGGTGGCCGCTCGAATCCTCAATTAAAAAATCACTGTCCTGAGCGAACTATTCGATTAAACCGATTTCCACTAGGTAGCGTTTGGTACCGGGGTGGAATAATTCCTCACGAAAGGTCGCAGTCGCAGTGTTGGCAGCGGTGGATTCCCCCGCCTGAGACAAAAGCTCGGCAAAGGTCCCTTGATTAAGATGCATGGCGCGAGTTAGTTCGTATGCTATTTCCTCATCAAGGCTAGAGCTCGCCAGCAAAAAACTCCATGAACCGACTGATCTAAGTACCTCTGTCTGTCCGGGATAGCTGTTCGCTGCTACGCTAAGGCCACCTAAATAACTATGCTTGGATCGAATTTTCTCAATATCCTCAGCAGAGGGAGTAATAAAGCGTCCGCCTTCTTGCATCACGGTGACAAAGCTTGGCCACCCTGTGCCGCCGCCCCAAATCGCTTCCACTCTGCCCTCTCTTAGCAAGACAGGGCCTTCACTGGCCTTGTCCACAAAGATCGCTTCAAAATCTTGTTCTCGATTTAGCCCCATACCGTCGAGCACATAGTGCGCCAGTATTGGGAGCCCTGAGCTGCGAGTGCCAAAGGCAATGGGCTGGCCCTGTAGGTCTGCAATTGTCTGGTAAGGGCTATCGCCGCGCACCGCGAACATGCCTGGGGTGGAATACATCGCTGAAATAATGCGTAGATCAGCCGCCGGACCATTAATGCCATTTAACGCTTCGTAAGCCGGCTCGCCGGATACCAGCGCAATATCTAGCAGGCCGCTTTCGAGCAAAGGAATATTTTCCAGGCTGCCTTGGGTATTGCGTGGCTCAATTACTAGATTGGAATCACTCTCGTTTATAACTTTGGCCAAGGACTCACCATATAAGGTAAAGCCTCCGCCGGGGGTGGCTGTACCCAAAACTACTATGGGGTTTGAAGGTACCTGCATGCATCCGACCAGCAGAGTTGCGGCAATTGTCGCCAGCGTGAATTGGATCATTTTTAGATGCCTATTCTCTATTCGACTTCGTAAAAATCAGCCGAAGTAGGTGGGTTGGTAAAAAATTCGAGATACCTGAAATCTGCCTGAGAGCGGTTGATGGTTTGATGTTTTACTAGGGCAGGAATAAAGATAATTTCACCGGCCTTGATTGGGAATTCCTTACCCTCCATTACCTCAATGGCTTCACCGGATATAGCCATCAATACCGATTCTCTTTCTTTGTGATAGTGGTAGGGAACTTGTTGGCCTGCCACCAGTATTCCAAATAGTCCGCCCACATCATGTGCGTCATCTTCGGTGGTTAGTATCTCGGTTCTATAAATTTCACCCGGTGTTGGGTTCTCCATCTCAATATATTCAGCAACATTGAATGTCTTCATATCGAAACTGGAATCAGGGGCTGGCGATTGAGCCAAGAGGGAGCTAAAGGGCGGGAGCGCAATCCAACAAACGAACGCTACAAATCGGAGCAGGCGTATATGCCTAGTGGTTGTTCCGTTTTGAGCCTTCTTAAATATTAGCAAAAATGCCTCCAAATATTGTAGATTTTGGGTGCTAGAAATCAACTGCAGCGCTGTTCACTTCCAGTAACTGGGTTAAATCAGCATCGCCGAAGCAGCGTTTAAGTAAGGCGTCTAATTGTTGTTTGGCAGAGGCGCTAATAGGTTTTGCGGGCAGCCGAAGATGATTGCTAGCAATCAGTCCGCGCTGGCGAAGAATTTCTTTTCGAATGGCGGTTCCAGGCTGTTGCTCGAATACGATTAGCGGCAGGTACCTATGGTAAATAGCCCATGCCGCGTCTCTATTACCCGCATCAAACTGATCGACAATAGCGCGAAGAATTTCCGGGAAAGCAAAGCCGGTATTGAATCCGCTGGAACCTGATTCAAGGTCATAAATACCGTAAAGCGCGCCCAGCCCGGTCAACATGGTGATGTCCCGGTCTCCAAAGCCGCTCTTTAAAAGCGCAATGCGCTGAGGGCTTGGCAAAGCTTCAGCTTTAAGGCATTTAATGCTCGGAATCTCCGCGACCATACGAAGGATTAGGTCCGTGGACATATTGACCGCCGTAATTTGCGGATGATCCTGCAATACGATTGGCAAGTCGGTGTTGTCCGCCACTCTCTTTACATAATCGAACAGCGCCTGTTCATTTGGTGCAGGCAGCTTGATTGGAGCAACCATAATTGCTGAAGCACCGGCATTTTCCGCCATTTTTGCGGTTGCAATAGTGCCCTGTGTTCCGGTGTGCGAAACAGTAGCAATAACAGGCAACCTGGCCTCAGTTGCCTCGACCGCTGTTGCGATCAATGACTCTTTTTCTGAATCTGTGAGTCGATTGGACTCGCCTAAAAGCCCGCTTACCGTAATACCGTCTACACCTGATGTTTCGATGAATTGAATCATCTTGGCAAGAGATGCCAAATCCACCCCTTCGTCTTCGGTGAAGGGGGTGGCCAGAATGGGAATTACACCGGAAAATTTCATTTTATCTTGCCCCTAGTACGCAGTGGTTAAACCGCCATCTACTAATACAGTTTGCCCGGAGGTATAGCTGTTAGATTCTGAGCAAAGGAATGCTGCCATACGGCCAAATTCTGCCGGATCGCCATAGCGCCCCAAGGAAATGCTTTTTGCAGTGCTCTCTTTAATTGCTTCTAGAGTAACACCGGCTTTATCTGCACGCATTCCGTCTAGATAGGCAATGCGGTCGGTCCAGATTCGGCCCGGAGCCAATACATTGATGCGTATATTGTCGGCACCCAGTTCGTCGCAAAGGGTTTTGCTCAATCCAACCACACCCATGCGGCAGGTATTCGAAAGAATAAGGTTTGGCAGCGCTTGTTTAATGCCCGATGAGGTGCAGTTCAGAATCCAGCCTTGGCCCGCCTTTTTCATATGGGGAACCACTTCGCGAATACTGCGGATGTAACTTAGCAAGTTTAGGTTTATCGCATTCAGCCAGGCTTCGTCGTCGAACTTGTCGAAGGTTCCAGCAGGTGGGCCGCCGGCGTTATTTACTAGAATATCGACGCCGCCAAATTTCTCAACGGTGCTGCTTACGACGTTTTTGATGTCATCGTAGTTAGTGATATCCGCTACAGTGAAGGCGGGTTCATTTCCGGTTTCAGCGGCTATTTCAGCCTGAACTTTTTTGAGCTCGTCTTCACGCCGGCTGCTAATCATTACATTTGCGCCTTCACGGGCAAGCTCGGTAGCAACCGCTTTTCCTAGCCCAGCGCTAGAGGCCAATACGATTGCGGTTTTATTTTTTAATCCTAGATCCATAATTTTGCCTACATTTGATTTGATGTTGTTTGGTCAGAGTTTTAGATCAACTACATTATTGATAAGAGGTTCAAAGCCGTCAATATGGCATTCTACCAAATCGCCATGATTAATATGAACGGCGCCGGGGGTGCCCGTTGATAAAATATCTCCGGGTAATAAAGTCATAATTTCAGAGTGGTAAGAAACCAACTGGTCCGGAGGGAATGTCATATTCGAAACCACATTCTCTGCGTGAATTTTGCCGTTGATAATAGTTTTGACCTGAAGCTTATTCACATCGGTTACTTCGTCGGGGGTTACCAGAATAGGGCCCAAACTAATAAAGGTATCAAAGCTCTTCGATTGGGTTAGGTTCCTTGGGTTTCTTCTTAAGATGTCTTCCGCGGTCATATCAATTATGCATATGTATCCGCAGATGGCGTTTTGCCAATCCTGTTTTGAAATCGGTCCGGTGGTCTTTCCAAACACAATTCCCAGTTCTGCTTCGGCAGTGGTTTTCTCAGACATTTTTGGAATATTAATGGTATCGCCGTAACCGATTATTGCGGTGTCCGGCTTCATAAAACTCGCGGGTTCAGTGGTGGGGGAGGTCTCTGCTAAATCTGCCGCGTGATCGCGGTAGTTAAGGCCAATACCCCATATTTTTCTTGGTCTGCGCAGCAGTGGCGCGTATACAACTTTATCCAGAGGAATAATCTTATCGTTCAGGGCCGTTAGCAGGGTATTGCCACCATTTTGATACCAGCTATTAATCTCTTCGACCTTGTTGGCCTCAATTAGCTGAAGCATATCCGTCGGCCAGTTTTGATCGAATTCAGTATTGACCGAAGCAATAGGAACCACTCCTTCTTCCAGGAGAATAGAAGCGACTTCCTCATTATTGAAGTTAATAGTGGCAAATTTCATTTTTATCCCCCCCTTTATCCACCCAATGCTGCCTGTTACTTTAACCGCAAAACCTAAAAATGGCTCGGATAATTTGGTTTAGATTTTTTGCGAGAAATATTTACCCTACTCTTGGTCAGCTCTTGGTCGACTGTTGGTCAAAAAGAGCGCTTAGGATAGTATTCAAGCCGATCCGGTTCGGCGGACTTCCACCAATTATTGCGGAGTAAAATTCAAAAATGTCATCCACTATTTCAGCTAATGGTATTTCTATAAATTATCGATTTGACGGTCCTGAAGATGGTCCGGTAGTTATGTTTAGCAATAGCCTAATCAGCAACTACAGTATGTGGGACGGCCAGTTGGAGGACATCACTAATGCCGGATACCGAATGTTGCGCTACGACCAAAGGGGCCATGGCGGTACCGATGCGCCGGATACTCCTTATTCAATTGAAATATTTGCAGCGGATGTAATTGGGCTTCTCGATGCACTGAATATCGAGAAAGTGCATTTTGTAGGCCTGTCCATGGGCGGATTTGTCGCTCAGCTATTGGCGGCTAACTATCCAGATCGTATTTTGTCAGTGGCGCTTTGCGATACTGCTTGCGTCATGCCGCCGGCAAATTTGTGGAACGATCGAATAGCGGATGCTCAGGCGGGCGGAACCCAAGCTCTTGCCGAGGCAACTCTGGGGCGCTGGTTTACCGCTCCGTATCATGAATCGAATCCTGAGCAGATCGACCTTGTCCGTGACATGATCAATGCATCAAGTGTTACCGGCTATATTGGCTGCGCCCGGGCTATTAGAGATATGAGCCAATGCGATGTGCTGGCCAAGATCAAAAAACCCTGTCTGGTGCTTGTGGGTGAAGGCGATCCTGCTTGCCCGGTGGCCTCAGCCGAGGTGCTTCATCAGGGCGTTGTAGGTTCTGAGCTAGTAATTATCAAGGACGCAGCCCATCTGCCAAATATTGAAAAACGCGATGAATTTAATTCCTTACTGCTTGGCTTTTTAAGCTAATCAAAAACCATATTGGGTAAAAAGGTGGAGATCGCCGGTACGTAAGTAATTAGCAGTAGTGCCGCTAGCAACAACAATAACCAAGGCGTAGCCGCGCGGATCATTTCCACTAGGCTCAATCCCGTGACGCCTGAGGTAACAAACAGGTTCAACCCCACCGGTGGCGTCACCAATCCAATTTCCATATTGATTACCAGGATAATTCCCAGGTGTATTGGGTCTATGCCCAAGCTCATGGCGATGGGGAAAATAATGGGCACCACAATTAATATTACCGAGGTCGGATCGATAAAATTGCCCGCCACTAGCAAGAGCAAATTCACAATCAGCAGAAACATCCATGGGCTTAAGCCGGAGCTAAGGATCATTTCAGCCGCACTTTGCGGGATTTGCTCCGTGGTCAGCACAAAGGCAAATACATAGGCATTGGCGATAATGAACATCAGGGTCACGGTTAACTTTGCGCTTTCGGTCAGCACCTTGGGGATTTCCGCCAGCTTTAAATCTTTATATACAAATACCACCACGATAAAGGCGTAAACGGCGCTTACCGCAGCGGCTTCAGTAGGGGTGAAGATACCGGCGTATATGCCACCCATAATGATAATGATCAGCATCAGCCCCCAGAGGGCCTCTCTGCCGGTTCGCAATACTTCCTTAAAACTCGCCTTTGGAAAAGATTCGATATCCATTTTTCGGGTGACGATATAAATGGTCAACATCATCATCGCGGTCAGCATTATTCCGGGAATGATTCCCGCCATAAATAATTTGCCAACCGACGTTTGGGTAACCGATGCATAAACCACCATCACTATTGATGGCGGTATAAGTATTCCCAGAGTACCGGCATTACAGATCACCCCGGCGGCGAACTCTTTGCTGTAGCCAGACTTGATCATGGCGGCAATTACTATGGGGCCAATGGCTAAAACGGTGGCAGGTGACGAACCGGATACCGCAGCGAATAGGGCGCAGGCCAATACCGCTGCCATCGCCAGCCCGCCTCTAAGGTGCCCAACGCTGGCCATAGCAAAATTAATCATGCGTTTGGCCACGCCGCCAGTACTCATCAATGAGCCAGCCAATATAAAAAACGGGATGGCCAGTAGCGGGTAAACCTTCATGGTGTGGGCAAATTTCAGTGCCAGAGACATCATAGTCTGGTCGGTCATAAAGACCATAACAATGGCGCTGGATAATCCCAGAGACATGGCAACAGGAACGCCAAGCAGTAAAAATATGAGCAGACCAACCAATAGAACAAGAGCTGTCATTTATCAGCTCCGGTTAAGGCGACTGGCTCGTTACCTACGCCTATTGAATCTCTCTCGCCGGAGTAGATCTGTTTAGCCAGTTCGAGCATGCGCAGGCTCAAAAGCAAAAAACCCAAAGGCAAACAACTCGACAGGAGCCATTTGGGTAGAGGAATGTTTTGCGCATTTATTCCCAGCTGGTAGAGCCTTTCAATATAGCTGAAAGTGCCGAACAACATGGTTAGCGTATAAATCAGGCCAAGCGAGACAGATATCAATAAGATTAGGCGCTTGGACTTGTTTGGCAGCCAGTTGACCAGGGCATCAACCGCAATATGGGAGTTGGTGCGAACACCGTAGGAAAGACCCAGTAAGACCATCCACAAGAAGGCATAGGAGGTTGCTTCAAGTCCCCAGACTATGCCGGTGTTGAGCAGGTAGCGCAGCACGACTTGCAGGCAAGTAATGATGACCATGGTGGCCAGCAGGCTGCCGATTAGAATTTCTTCCAGCTTATTCCAGCGCTCTATCAATCGATTCCCCCAAAAATTGGTGAGCAAGATCCATAATTAAGAAACAAAGAGTGTCTAGGAGCTAAGAGTTATTTGCCTCCAATGCGGCAGCAATTACCTCTTCTCCAATTTCGTCTTCAAATCTGTCCCATACCGGCTTCATAGCGGCTCGCCATTGTTCTAGCTGTGCGGGAGTTAGTTTAAGAATTTTGTCCGGATCGTCCTGCAAAACCGTTTCGCGATCATCGGTATTAATTTGAATAGCCATTGTCATTACTTCGGCATTTACTTCCTCGACAATCACCTCCAATTCAGCCTGAATATCTTCCGGCAGCGCTTGCCAGAACTCGGTATTTATCATCCAGATATATACCATCAGGTTGTGATTGGTTTCGGTTATATAGTCCTGAACTTCGTATATTTTTTCGGAGTAAATATTCGACCAGGTATTGTCCTGACCGTCGATGGTGCCTACCTGAAGGGCTTGATATACCTCGCCAAAAGCCAGTTTCTGTGGAACCGCATTCACTTCCAGAAATTGCGCTTCAAATACATCAGACTCCTGGATTCTAAAACTCACGCCATCGGCGTCGGCAGGTTCTAGCAGGGGAGTATTGGCGCTTAGCTGCTTGAGGCCGCTTGGCCAAAATCCCAAACCCATTAGGCCTTTATCTTCTAGAAGGCTTAACAAATTCTGTGTTTCACTGTGCTGCAAAAATCGCCCAACCGCATCCATATCATTGAACAGAAAGGGCAGATCGAAAACCTGTAGTTTTTTAGTAAAACGATTGTATTTGGATACCGACACAGCGGTCATTTGAATTTCGTTGAAAGCCAAAGCTTCGATAGAGTCATCGTCGCTCATCAACTGGCTGGAGGGATAGATTTCAACTTCTACCCTTTCGCCTAAGCGTTCATCTACTTTTTGTTTGAATAGCTCTGCAGAAAGTCCTTTGGGAGTATTGGCTGCCACCACATGGCTGAATTTGATTACATACTTCCGGTCTGCGGCTTGTTCGCCGCAGGCGCTGAGGAAGGTCAGTATTAACAGGCTGACACAACTTAGAATTCTTTTTTGGCGAACCATTTTATGCAAATTCAGTGGTTTGGCTTCAGCACAAGATAGCTTATTTTTGGTAAGAATGGGGGTTTGGCAAACAAAACTTAAGCGATGGGATGGCGGGGTGGCTCCTTTAAATTACCCTTTAATTTGAACCGAACCTTCGCTAAGTAAATCCAACAACACCCTTAGCTCACTCGTATTAAGCTCTCGTTCAATAAGGCCATTGCAAAGCATTTTGGAAAAGGGTTCTGATGCTTTAAATGCTTCGCCGTTAACAAAAAGGTAGTTTTCGGTGAATGCGAAGCGTGCGCTAGGGTCGTGAATTAATTCACAGCGAGGGTTGTCTTCAAGTGCCTGAGTCAGCTTTTTTGCATCCCAATCTTCAAGCTCTCCATCATCTGCAAAATATCGCTGCTCTGTGACCAGCTGACCAAAGGCTTGTTCTGTCAGCGAGGTGTCTGTTTGTGATTGAACTGTGGGCAGCGACTTTTGAATATGCTGGGCAACCTGTTGATTGATTTTATAGGGATCGGAATCAATCGACTCTGGACTATCTTTATACCGGTCAGAGTGTTCCTGTTTTGACAGTTGTTCGATAAGCAATTCCAAGGACTGGATCAAGATTTCATTGTGCGAAGGCGCACGAAACCCAACGGATAAAGTAATGCAGTCATCGGTCGTTGCGGTACCCCAGTGGGCTAAGCCCGCCGGGATATAGATCATATCGCCTGCATGGATTTGATGCCTTTGTTGGCAATCGAATTTTGCTAGCAGTTTTACTTGCTCGTTATCCTGTAATGCCGAGTTGTGATCGCATTGCTGGCCAAGCTGCCATTCTCTAGTGCCAGACGCCTGGATTAAAAATACATCGTAGTAGTCAAAGTGCGGGCCAACACTGCCACCGGTGGGCGCGTAGCTGGCCATAATGTCTTCGAGCCGCCACTTAGGTAGAAAGTTAAACTGCTCTAGAATTTGTTTTGCCTGGTCATTCCATTGATCCAGTCCCTGGACTAAAAGCGTCCAATTGGTTTCAGCTAGTTTGGCAAAGTCTTTGGAGGTAAATGGCCCCTGCTGGCATTGCCAGGCGCCATTCAAACCGTGCCCAGAAATAATGCGTGACTCAACGTCACTTTCACAGGCAAGTCCGGCAAGGTCGTTGCCATCAGTTAACTCTGTTATGTCAGGAAAGGATTGTTCAAAGACAAAGGGTTTTTTTTGCCAAACTTCGTCAATGAACTGTTGCTGGCTGATATTTTTGAATACGGTCATGCTGTTCAAATGCTCGGTCGAATAAGTAGGGTCAGATAAGACTTTTAGCTAGGCCCTATATCGAAGGCGGGAGCTGAAGCTATACCATTTTGATTCAAAACCGTGATGACCTGATCCAGACGTCAGATCTTGCCCAGCTTTGCTCGAAGTCTTCATCGACAGCGGTATCGACTTTGTCCTGAGCAGCCAGAGCCTGTTTTAAACCAAATAACGACCAGCCATTGTGGGGATGATCGACCAGTTCTTCACGATAGACGCGCTCCGCATCGCGGTAACGTTCGGCTTCAAGCAAGGCCGCGCCAAGCCAGTGACGGGCTGCAAAAGGCATGGGCTCGGGCTCATCGTAGCCAAGGTTATCTTCATGTTCGACCGATCGTTCAAATGCCCTGATGGCATTTCTGAGATTACCCTCTTGCCACTCAATTTCGCCCTGCAGTATTTCTTGCATTACCGATAGTAGAAGACTGGCCGGATCGAACCGAAACCTGTCTTCGGTGGTCTCGGCATTATTGGTGAGTCGTTCAAGATATGCTTGGGCAAATGCCACTTCGCCAGTTTTGAGGCTTGCGTATCCCTGGGCAAAATCCCAAACCCCGGCGGGGTAATCGGACTCAGGTCGCTCAGTGATCAGTAATATTTCGTCAAAACGTCCAAATCGCATCAGAGTTAACAGCTGAAACATGTTGTCGCCACGCAACTTGGACAAGTCTTTCCCGGCCTGCGTGGCAATGGCGCCTTGGCCATCCATAGATGCGGCAAAAAGCAGCATTTGCAGATTATGCGTTGGGTAAATGGCAACGCCTTCACCAAAGGCTGCTTTCTGATCGGTATGCCAGGCCTGTAGATTGGCCCTGACACTGTCCCCCCAGCGCCCGATTTCGTTCCAGGTGTGGGAAGGCATGTGATTGAGATGGCTCGCGCCCGGAATGGTATTGCCCATAAATTCTGAACAGGGCTCGGCTAACTCGGGCTTTGTGGTCGATTCTGTCGCATGGATATACAGGTGGCAGGCAAAGGGATGACGAATATCCCTTTCCAATACCCCTTCTAAAATTGAATGAATGCGCACGACTTGGGGATTTGCGATATCACGATAACCGCGGCGTTCTTCCATCAGGAATAGGGCGTCTGCATGCAAAGTAGCGGCATCCAAGTCATCAGGATAGGTTCCGGCCAACTCGCCCATGGCTTTAGAATAAGCTTCATCCTGAACACTACGTTGTTCAATATCAAAATCTGCTACATAACGCGTGGAAAGTGCGTTGATATAGGCCTGTTCCCGAGGGGTTGCTCCTGAGAGTAGTTCCATTGCCCTTTGCAGTGCAGCGTAAGCGTATGGAGCATCTTCCTCTGACATAGGTACATTTAGGTAGGTGCCCCAAGACCATGCTTCGCCCCAATAACACATGGCGCAATCCGGGTCCTGTTGCTGTGCTTCGCGAAAAGATCGAACGGCTTCATATTTGCCATAGGCAAACATCAGTTGCATGCCTTGATCAAAGTAAGCCTGAGCTTCCGGGGCTTCAGTAGATACCGGAAAGGTATAGGTGCCTAGCGCAGAGGGAGCTAGTGGAAAAGGTTCCGCCAGCATTACCTCTAAATCGTCTGCAGGCTGCGCGCTGGCTGAAAAGCTAGTGAACAACAGAGCGCAGAATATAGACCAAGCTAAAAGTATTGAAGGCGATTTGAAAAACGGAGAAATGGGGTCAGAACACATTTTTAATTTAGTTAGTAAATTTGTATTCAGGAAGTATATGGGCGCTCTTACAAACAAGCTAGCTCGTGATTACCATGCTATAGATTCAGTGAATTATTTTTGTTTTGGATCGGAGCCGATATTATGGGATTCTTGCCAAAGGGAGTTATAGGTATAGTTAGTTGGCTAAAAGTGCGGGTCAATATAATAGGGTCGAATAATATGAGCATGTTAAATACCAGTCAGAGTAAAGGGTTCAATACAAAAACTAGGGCACAAATAAAAACCTGGGTCTTAGCGAGCCTATGTATGGGGTTTCTGGGCTGTGGATCCATGCCGGTTGAATCGGGACTGACCGAACGAGAAATCAATAAGACCCTGGTTACTCAGTTTATGGAAAGCCGTCTGGCAATGAGCTCGGCCGAAATCCAAGATCAGTTCTTTTCCCCTAACTACCTAGAAGTCCGAAACGAGTTCGAGAATTTTAGCTATAACATTCAGGGCTCAATGCTGGCTCAGCAGGCCCAGCCCATAGATCAGGCAATAACAAATCGCCAGGACTCTCTAGAACTTGTTATGGGAGAGGGCAGCACCGTCGCCATCCGTTATCGTATTGCTGGCACGCATTCGGGCAATCTTTACGGTATTCCTGCCACAGGCAAAGACTTTGAAATCTATGCCGTTGCCATATTCGAATTGGAAAACGGCAAGATTGATGAGGCCTGGTTTATGGCGGATGAAGTGGATCTATTAATGCAGCTAGGCACCGCTATGCCAGCGCGCGAAGACGGCCAATACAATATCCCTCCCACTGGTGGAGAACATGCCATCTCTTCCGATGATATTTTGTCATTTATGTTGGCAAATCCGGCTGACTCCAAAGAGTATCGAAACAAGCTAAAAATTGCGGCTCGCAAGGCCAACAATCCGCCTCCTGGAATCATAGACGAGGAAGATGGGCGACGACCTTACGACAATTTTTTACGGCCAGGTTTTAAATGGGTAGTTGAAATGGGTACCAATTTTGGAAATCCTGATTTTGGTTTTGGCGGAGCCTATCCAGACCGTATCGACAAGATGGATTACTTTCTAATCGACGGCGACACAATAATGATTCGTTTCCGTCTTACCGGAACCAACACAGTGAGTATGTTTGGTCTTCCGCCTACCAATGAGCCTGTGGATGCTTGGGAAGTCGCATTTATGACATTTGTCGATGAGCACTGGCGTGATGCTTGGTGGATTGGCGATGACCAATCCATGCTTATGCAGCTCGGGGGGTCTCAAGACTTCTGGTTTCCAGAAGTGTCCTCTGCAAACTAAAATTTGGGAGGGAAGGTCTCACTTGCTGGATGCCCTCTCCATAACTCCCATAACGCCAGGTTATAGGCACTAAAAACACTACTATTGGTGGTTTTTGATAGTCGAGCCCAGAATGCGCGACAATGCATTGGGTGAAGACTATGAATATATCTGAACAAGGACGGACCAATTCCGACAAATATAGAGATGGAGCACTAGATATGGTACTAGCTAGTGACAGATTTGCTTCTCGCGACTCTCAGAAAGAGTTACCAAAACAGGCCGAGTACCTGCGAATACTGGATACGATTCGATCTGATCTTTCTGATCGGGGATTTGTGCTCAGTTATAACTAGCGGGGCTTACTCGAGCGAACCAATTGCCACTGCGGGCGCTAAGCCTGTAGCACCCTGATTTTTCATTCCTTTACAAACCCGCCAAAAAATTAACCACGACTGGGGCTTCTTCTCTTCATAATCGGAAGGCAGTAATAGGAATCGTCCTAGGGGAAAGTCATGGATAAGGTTTTTACAAAAATAGTTATTGCGCTTTTTGCAAGTCTGCCCACTCTAGCTCTCGCTCATCATGGCGCAGGCGCTCACTATGACTTGAACGTTGAGTTTCAGATTGAAGGCATATTGACCGACTTTCAAATGGTTAACCCTCACGGCTACGTCTTTTTTGATGGCCTCTCCGAAGAAGGTGAATTGGTACCATGGCGTTGTGAGATGGGTACTAACTTGCAACGTCGAGCAACTAAAGAAACACTCTTGCCTGGAGGTCGCGTGTTGGTAACGGGTAATCCAGCAAGGCGCGAAGAAAATGTATGCAAATTAGAATTGATCGAGCATGAGGACGGCAGAACCATCGCCTTCAATGGCGGCTCGGTTGAGGGCGCTACAACCTATAAACCTAGTGAAACCCTACTTAGCTTGGAGGCTGGCGAGCGCCAGGATTTACAAACTCTTGCGGTAAGTGAATCAGTTGCTTCAATGCGCATACCTGTGGAAGTTCCTACTGAAGGCTTCTTCGGTCACTGGAACGCGACAGGCGTCGGTTTTCTCGGTTTAGCTGGGGTAGGAAGGAACTCAAGGGGATCTGCACTAGATTCCAATCTGCCATCACCGACCACCTTTCTTCAGCCTGAATACACGGCATCTGGACAGGAATTACTTGAGTCTTTTGATCCACGTTTTGACTTCCCCGCATTGCAATGTAAATCGAGTGTTATTGACGGTATTTTCCACCACGGAAATATCAATGAGTTTGTTCAGGAATCGAGCACATCAATACGTTGGGTGTACGGTTATATGGACCTGCTTAGAACAATCCATCTTGACCAAACCGCGCATCCTGAAAATATGGAGCCAAGTCTTTTAGGGCACTCTTATGGGTATTGGGAAGGGGATAGCTTAATAGTGGAAACCGCTGGTTTTAAGAGGCAGTGGCTCTATCAAACGGCGGGACAGAACCGGAACAATGACGGACATGTAATCAGCAGTGAAAAATTGACCTTGCGCGAACGAATTACGCATGATGAAACAAATGATCACCTGGTAGTTGAATACTGGGCAGAAGACTCAGATTATTGGCAAGAGCCTCTTAGCGGTACATATCGTTTGAATAGGTCAACTACCCCTTATCAAGAATATAACTGCATCGAATTGGGCGGTTACAATAACCTTCGAGACAACGGTACAACTCTCTTCGATTAGTTATTTGTGATGGCGGGAAGGGACTCGGGTCATTCATGCAACTCGGCCCTATCTCCCGCAATCTAATTGCTTGAAAAGGAATAGATATGTTGAATTTACTGAAATTGAGATCAATTTTAATTGGTCTCATTATTTTTGCGATATCCAGCGCTGCCTCTGCGCACCACTCATATGGACCTTATCAAATAGGAACTGATATTCAGTTTCAGGGAGAGGTGACTAGGGTAGGTTTGGCAAACCCTCATTCTTGGATCTTTGTAGAGGCTGAAAACGAAAATGGCGAATTGGATTCCTGGGCTTTGGAGGGGGCAGGCATCAATAGCTTTAGGAATTCTGGTTGGGATGGTGTAGCGATAGGGGACAATGTTGGGGTCACTTGTGTACCTCTCCGGTCCGGAGACACAGGCTGCTATATTCGTGATATCCAGATCATCTCGACAACTAGAGCAGTCGGTGGGTCAAATACCGCAGCCGTCGTGGAATCGAGCTGGACTAGGTTCTCATACCCGGATCAGAATTATCGGGCCAACTTCCCTCATGAACCGACAATAACTAAGAAACCATATCTCTCGGAATATGGCGGAACATTTTCCTCAACAATTTATGAGGCATCTGAGGGAGAGAGTGATTACTCCATGACAGTGGTTGATTTCTCGGGCGCCAAAGAAGTTTATGAGGCCATGTCTGAGCAGATAAACGTTCCCGGGCCCCACAATTTCTGGCTGTATATGCAGTTGGGCGCCATTCCCTATACAGCGCGACAATTTCGATTGCGTGGTGGTGAAGTGATCTATGACGCGTGGCACGGGATAGATTTTATTGAGGGTCACAAATTATCTATCATCAATGAGGATAACACTCGTACCTATGCCGGCATTTACCGGCATGCCGATCGACTTTTTATTCTGGAAGCTAATCTTCCGGAAGGCTCAGCATCAGCCGCCGGTTTTCTGGAATCACTTCATATCTTGGATGATCGGGGCGAGCGAGTCCGTTATCTATTGCAGTCGGACCATTCACGGGAAAGGCTCGATATCGAAGCAGAGAATAGAGCGCGTGAGGAAAACGGCGGCGAAGTTGGGCTAGATAGAAGCGAACTTATTTTTTAGAACTTAGCTAACCAAAATTTTAAATAGGGGACGTAGCACGGTTTAATTTGTGAAGGCGGGAATTACTCGTGCCTTTGGCCCTCGCCCTAAAGGGTTCCGTCGCTGCGCTCCGTCATGTGTCGGCGCTCTCTTTGATAGAGGGCGCCTCAGCTGAACCCGCTCCGCAGGGTTCATTACGCAAACATCTGTCAATAAAAACCCTAACCCGAACGAGCAGAAAAGATACCCCCATCAGGATGCCCGAGTACTAAATCTTGGTTAAGAGTAACAACCGGTTGAAATCGATGACGGTGGTAGGTTTTCATGGCAATATTACCCAATATCGCTCGTTAACTTGTCAATATTGGTAGAAGGATGTTTCGCACAATAGTGGTTACCTGTCTCTCTCTTGGCCTTATTTTGGGCGCAGCGATCTGCGCTGCACAAACTAATAACGGGGCTGTGCCAATTGACGAGATACGGGTCATCTCAGTAAGCAGGCAATCACAGAGCTTGTCGGATACTCAGGCTTCAATCTCCGTTATAGGCGCGCAAGAACTCCGACTTGTTGCGCATACCCACTATCAAGAGTCTCTAAATCGTTTACCCGGGGTTAACGTGCATCGAAATAGCGGCCAAGAAAGTCTTGTATCTATAAGATCGCCAGTATTGACTGGAGCCGGTGCTTGCGGCGCGTTTTTGATTGCGGAAAACGGTATCCCTTTGCGCTCGAATGGCTTCTGTAATGTAAATGAGATGTTTGATGCTCACACAGAAAACGCTGAGCAAATAGAAGTGGTTAGAGGGCCTGGTAGCGCATTCTGGGGTTCCAACGCAATGCACGGGCTAATAAATGTGGTTTTACCGGAGCCGGGAGAAGCCGCTCGTTTGAGAATTGAGCTCGGCCCGAGAGGCTCCTATCAAACTCAGGGAGTGATTGGATTTGACCAGGGAAGCTTTAAGCAGACTCTGCTCGTGAGCGGTGGTAGTGAGCAAGGTTATCGAGCAGATTCGGGCGTCGATCAACAGAAAGCTTCCTGGCTCTACAGCTATATGACTGGGCAGGGAATCGGTTTAGATGGAGGCTTTACCCATACTAATCTTAATCAGGAAACGGCCGGGTTTTTGGTAGGAACGGACGCATATAAAGATGCATCGTTGCGAAAAACCAACGCCAACCCCGAGGCCTATCGTGACAGTAAAAGCTTCAGAGTCTGGACTTCAATATCGCTGAGCAGAATGGACTGGGATGTAGTTCTAACGCCATATTGGCGAGATGTTGATATGAGCTTTATGCAGCACTTTTTGCCGGGTCAACCGATAGAGAAATTTGAGCATAAAAGCCTTGGAATGCAGGTAGCGGGCTATCGCGACTTAGATAATGGTGCTCAGCTGGCTCTGGGTTTGGACTTCGAATTTACCGATGCCGCACTGGAGCAGACTCAGCCAAATCCGACCATGGGGTCATTTTTCCTAGTAAACAGCATCCCTCAGGGAAAGCACTACGACTATGATGTAGAGGCGCAGCAAATTGCCGCGTTCCTTAACTATAAGCATGAAATAGCTCAGGGTTGGGATATGTCTCTGGGCCTGCGATTGGAGAATATTAGCTATCAATACGACAACCTGATGATTGATGGTCGTACCGACGAGTTTGGTGTGCCCTGTGCGTTAGGCTGCCGTTACAACCGTCCGGCAGATAGAGAAGACTCGTTCGTCAACATTTCGCCCAAGTTCGGTCTTAGCTATGCATTTGATGAAAACCACAGTTTGCAGTTGCGAGTTCAACGAGGCTTTAGAGCGCCTCAGGCAACTGAGCTTTATCGCCTTCAAAACGACCAATCCGTCGCCGACCTTGATTCAGTGGAGCTGGATAGCTATGAACTGAACCTGAAAGGTGGCGGCGCCGATTGGGATTATTCCGCCAGCCTATATTTCATGAACAAGCAAAATGAGATATTCCAAAACAGTGCGCGGGAAAACCTGAACGATAGCCATACCCGGCATCGTGGACTTGAACTCGCGTTGGGGCATCAATTAACTAATTCGTTGTTAGTAAAGGGCGTTTTCAATTATGTCAGGCACACTTACGAGAGCTCCCGCATATCCGGAGGAATAGATATCAACGGCAACGATGTTGATACGGCGCCGAATAGGTTTGGTAACCTACGTCTAAAATGGCAGGCAACTTCCTCAATAGTCACCGAATTGGAATGGGTAATGATGGGCGAGTACTTTACAAACCCTGAAAATACCGTCGAGTACGATGGTCATAATCTGATCAACCTGCGAGGTCAATATCAATTAAATGAAGACGTCAGTTTCTCACTCAACTTGATGAATCTGACAAATGAAAGATATGCTGAAAGAGCGGATTGGACTACCTTCACTGGTGACCGTTATTTTCCTGGTGAGGGGTTGCGGGCTTTCTTTGCGGTAAATTGGGAAATTAAATAAATTATTAGACTTCACATGAGGCTAAATATGTTGAAATTTTCACATCCTATTTTTCGGTCGCTTGCGTTTACGGGGCTATTTTTGGGCTTTAGCACTACGTCGAGCGCACAGCACTCTGAATTCGACACCACTATAGTCGGACAGTATGACGTACCTTGGGCGCTCGAATTTCTTCCAGACCATCGACTCTTGCTTAGCGAGATGAAAGGCGCTCTTAAATTATTAGACGAAGAGGGGCAATTGCTTGGCGACATTTCCGGAGTTCCGGATGTTGCATATGGTGGTCAAGGCGGGTTTGGCGATATCGTTTTGCACCCGGACTTCGAGACTAATCAGATGCTCTACATGAGCTACGCCGAAGCCGGCCCGGGCAACACTGCGGGAGCAGCAGTTGCCCGCGCTAAATTGGAGTTGTCTGGCAGTGGCGGCCAACTAACCGATCTGGAAGTCATTTGGCGGCAAGTCCCTAAGGTAACGGGGGCCGGACACTTTGGTCATCGTATTGTATTTGGTCCCAATGGTTATCTATGGATCAGCTCTGGCGAACGCCAAAAATTCGATCCGGCGCAGGATATGGAATCGAATTTGGGTAAGGTCGTAAGGCTAAGCGAAGATGGGTCTGTGCCTGGAGACAATCCATTCCCATACGGTGGCGCTGTGACATCCGAAATCTGGTCCCTTGGACACAGAAATCCCCTCGGAATGGCTTTTGACGAAAGTGGACGACTTTGGGATGTGGAAATGGGTCCTTCTGGGGGCGATGAATTGAATCTAGTTAGGCGCGGCTCGAATTACGGCTACCCCTACGTTTCCAATGGAGATCACTACAGCGGAGAGGACATTCCAGACCACTTCACGCGACATGAGTTTTCTCCACCGGAGATAACCTGGAGCCCCGTTATCTCTCCCTCCAGCATGATGTTTTATAGCGGCGACGAGTTTCCCGAATGGAGAGGAGATGCCTTTATTGGAGGACTGTCTTCAATGGCGCTCATTCGTGTCGAATTCGATGGCGATTCCGCTTGGGAAGCCGAGCGCTTTGAGATGGATCGCAGAATACGCGAAGTCCAGCAGGGCCCCGATGGCGCAATCTGGCTCTTAGAAGGCGGAAGAGATAGCCGCGGTGGACTCGGCTATTTACTCAAACTAACGGCTCCGCAGTAAATTCTCCTGCTGCGCGGTTTCATTCCCGCAAACATCGGCCAATAAAAAACCCCAACCCTTTCAGGTTGAGGTTTGTTATTGGTGGAGGCGGCGGGAATTGAACCCGCGTCCGCGAACCTTCCGCAACAGGCGCTACATGCTTAGCACCTTCTATTTATTTAGTCGTTAACAGCCCAAAGGTCAGGACGTTATTGACGATTTCGGCTAAGTTTTTAGCAGGTCCGCGCCAAACAGACTTCGCTGCGATCTTGTGAGATATGACACCTGAGCGATCCGCCGCAACCCGAAGGTTGATGGATCTCCGGACGCACAAGAACGGCTCCGGTCAAATGGCATTCGCTGTTTCTTAGGCAGCTAGCGCGTAGTTGTCATCGTTGGCAACTATAAGTTTGCGACTTTTATTAACGAGATTGGTCACCATCTCGGCATGCTCCTGTTACGATCCAATCCTCGTCGAATCCAGATCGCCCCCAAAACTTGTCTATTTTGTTTCTGGCTGCGTCGCGCTTCATTCGGAATCGGTCACTTACAATTGTAAGCTCCCTTATCTTCGCCTTGTGCGCCTTGCCATACACAAAAATACTCGTTTTGTTTTTTTAAACCGATTTTGTAATAAATAACAACAAAACGAGTCTTAAATTGGTTGGTATTGTTCTCTCAAACTGAGAGTTCCAATGCTGTTAAAGAGCTGGTGTCGCACCATACTATTAGATTAGGGCGCGTCAAGGAATTTAAATGCGCTGCTAATAAGAATTCCGTATCATTCGCACCCTCACTAAATTTCCCCTATGGAGTTAGGAATGACTTTGAATGCTCGTATTTTGGCTTTGGTTGATCCTTCGCAGAAAAAGCAGCAGGCCTTGCGCCGCGCGCGGTTTAACGCTGAGCGCCGGGATGAAAAACCGCTTATTACCGTATTTATGGCAGTTGACCATGAAGTACACAAGCAAATGAAAACGCCACCTGTTATGTACCGCAATCCAAAATGGATCGCCGACACCCTTTCAGCTTTGACAGAAGTTGGGCTTGAGCACGAGCTAAGTATTAGCTGGGACGACGAATGGGCCGAAGCGGTACTAACTGAAATTAAACGATCCAAACCCGATCTGGTAATGGTTCCGGTCTATGAGGACGAGCAAGGTAACCGGGTTTTGACCGACCAAACCTGGCGTTTGTTGCGAACTTCCAATGTAAATATCTCCCTAATCCATCCACGTAAAGACGATAGGGAAGATCGAAATGTTATTTTGGTGGCCGTGAAGTCACAAGACCCTGCATTTGATGAGCGAACTAAGAAGGCTATCGCTCAGGCTAAGGCTTTGGCAAAGATCTATGATTCTGAAATACATGTGGTAAATGCCTACCAGGATCAGGCAAAGTTCCCGGATCGCACTAAGCTAATGAAAATGGCCGGAGTTCCAAATTCTAATGTGCACGTTGTGGCCGGTCAGATTAGTGATATTTTACCCAAGGTTGCCAGAAAGGTTAAAGCCGACATTGTGATGATCGCTCCGCTCCGCAAGGAAGGAATAGCCGCGGCATTGCGCGGAAGCACTATTAGCCGGATTATTCGCAAGATTCATTGTGACGTGATGGCAATCGCATAGTGGTTAGATGGTAGCCAAATAGCAAAATCAAAAAGAGCCGCATTTGCGGTTTTTTTTATCTAAATATTGGAAGCCGGCGCTATCCGGTTTTTAGGGTACTTCGCAATACGCGCTGTTTCTGCCGCTGCCATTCTCTATCTTTGATGGCATCGCGTTTGTCGTGGTCTTGCTTACCCTTTCCCAGCGAAACCTGTGCTTTGACCAAGTGTCCTTTCCAATAGAGGGCAACGCAAAGCACGGTATAGCCTTTTTGATCCACAGCACCTGCAAGATGGTCTATTTCTTTGCGCTTCATTAACAGCTTTCGGTAACGCTTCGGTTCGGTTACAAAGTGGGTGGAAGCGGTATTTAGTGGCGTGATCTGAGATCCTAGCAGCCAGGCTTCGCCATTTTTGAAAAACACGTGGGAATCCGTTAGCTGAACCTTACCGGCGCGGCAGCTTTTCACTTCCCATCCTGTTAGTTCAAGACCCGCTTCTATCTTCTCTTCTAGAAAATAGTCGTGGCTCGCTCGCTTATTACGGGCGATGGTATTGTCAGAGGTTTTTTTTGGTTTTGCCATTTCGATTTTGCTAGGTCGGAACTAGTGTCTTTCTTTGCCTAAGTGGGATGCCCCTAAGTTTAACCGATTCGCCCCAAGCAGATGTGAGTATCCAGCAGATTAAAATGGGGGTGACAAAAAAGGCAGCGACTCACCATTGGCTGATGGCCGCTGCCTTAATATGGGTGCAGTTTACTCGAGAATATGGATCGAGAATATGGATCGAGAGTTGCTTCTAATTAGAACTCAAATTTAACCCCAAGCCTAAGGGTACGAGGTTCGCTAGCTCGACTTACGCGTCCCTCGTAGTTGTTGCCATTCACATTGGTCTCATAAAAGTAGACGATGTCTTTATTGTCCGCATCCGTGGCGTTACTAAGTTCACCGTAGAAAGTGAACATATCGAATTCACGGGCCGCACGTAGGTTTAGTGAGGTGGTTGATCCAGTGCGTTCAAGATTGTCTGGGGTTAGTGCGTATTCACCTAAGAATCGCAATCTTGAGCTGAGTTCCCAATTTTCCAAATGCGCAGTAATGCCGAGCTGCCCCGTACTTTCTACCGCGCCATCCACGTAGATTTCGAGTGGAAGAACGGTGGGGTCAGGGTCTGTAAAGCGAGCATCGCTTTCGGCGTATACGGCATCGATGGCAAGCCACTCGATTGGATTCCAAAATGCCACTAGTTCGAAGCCGTCTCGCTCTGACCCGCCCTTAGGCTCAACTGAGTTGGAATCACCAACGAAGCTGAGTTCGCTGTCGAGGTTTAGCCACCAGAGCGTTGCTGTAATTTTGATGTCTTGGGTTTCATAGCGAATGCCGGCTTCATAGCCTTCGCCGCTCACTAGACCTTCCACGGGGTCGGTATTATTTACCACGCCACGAGCATCATTTGAGTGAAGACCCCGGCCCCAGTTGGCATAACTTTCAACCTTATCGGAAATACGATATGCAAGGCCCAACTTGGGAGAAATAATTGAGTCAGACTCGGAGCCTTGCTCGCTGATTCCGTTCAAGTCGGTCACATCAAAATTGTAATAGTCTGCGCGCAGACCACCCAATAGTCGCAGCCTGTCAGAAGCTTGATAGTTGAGCTCAGAATAAGCCGACATGGAGAGCTCTTCGATTGCGTTGCGTCCATTTTCAGAAACAAAAGTGCCATTATCATCAAAGTTGGAAACACCAACTTCACTAATATCGTCATAGCGAAATTCAACGCCGGAAGTAGCGGTTAGCTGGTCGCTTAGGTCGTAACTTTTCTCGTAGCGGCCGCCAAAGATTTTGCGCTCGTCAAACTGATTAATTTGCGGATCCAGGTCATAAGTGGCGTCTGAACTCATTTGCCAATCGTAGTATTGGGCATACAGCGTGCCTCTCCAATCCTCTCCTTGAATTTGTAGCGTGCCTATCCAGCGATCGGTTTCACCAGTAGCGCTAGGGTCGAGACTACAATATTGATCCTCGCAATCGGCCGTGCCAATAGCGTCTTCCGGTATCTGCTCGGTGGGTGCCCAGGTTGCGCTGTAGCCAGAAACTGATGCAGTAAGAGTACCTATATTCGTTTCTTGAATATATTTGCTCCAGATCGCTTTGTGGTCCAAATCTTCTTCCAGCTCCCAGGGGCCGTTGTAGGATTTTACTTCGGCAATGGTTGTGAGCTGGCCCTGGCCCAGGTTGATCGTGGTTCCGCCTGCGATTCGTTGCCAGTCGTAGTCGCCTGTTTCCAGGGCGACAAAGCTCTCGTCTAGGTGCTCAATGGTGGCCATAAAAGAAGCGCCAGCCATAGAGAAATCACCGGTATCCGCTCTGTAGGTGCCTTTGCGGTAGTCGATACGGTCGACGGTTTCCGGAATAAGTCCATTTACATCGAGGTAGCCTTGGCCGTGACCATGGGATCGCAAATTGAAGGGCACATCGTCGACATAGTTAGTGAAGTCGGTACCGTGATCCAGATTAAAACCGCGCATAAAGTATTGATTGGCTTTACCTGAACCTGAATGCTGTGCAGCAACCATACCGGGCACCGCTTCCAGCAGTTCAGCGACTTTTAGTAATGGTCGAACGGCCAGATCCGCACCACCTACGGTGCCCTCACTGGCAGCCTCAGCGTTGCCGATTTGCTCTAAAGAGCGGCCAAACACCAGCACATCCTCTACGTGGATCTCTTGTGTTTGGGCGTAGCCAGCCGAGCTAGCAGCGATGCTCAGAATAACTGAGCTTCGAATAGTTCCTTTCATTTCTCGTTTTCCCTTCTTCAATTTGGAGTGATCATTGGAATGGCAGCGATACTAATGCCATGCAAGGAAGAGGGTAAGTTAGGAACAGTTATTGAACGTTAACTTAGCGTTAACGTAGCGCATTGGCCTGCGGGCTATGGCTTTTGCAAGACCTCTTGGTTAAGGCTTCTTAATCGATCAGTGGTAGAACCCATGCATGCTTTTATGGCAAAATCCGCGCCATTACTAATGGGTAACTCCTAAAACGAATATGTTTAATCGAATTTCTTTGCTTTTGGTCACCGCGGCACTGGGTCTTAGCTCCAGCGTATTCGCGCACCATGCTATGGAAGTTCACTACCTGATTTCAGATAGCGATATTGTCACTCACCAAGCGGTTGTGAAAAATTTTTCCTTGATGGATCCGCATTCTTATTTAGTAGTTAGCGTTGAAGAAAATGGAGAAACAGAGGATTGGATATTAGAAGGGCAGAGCCGAGTAATGCTTACCCGATCCGGATGGCGCTTTGATTTGCTTACCGCAGGGACTGAAATCCAATTTACCGCATTTCCTGCACGGTCCGGAGATACCGCCGGTCGAATAATCTACATAGAAGTGGGCGGAGAAATATACTGCAGCGATCGCTGTGACATGTACAACATCGAAACGCCTGAGATTTCTGGGAATTCAAACGACACTCAAGCGCAGAGCTTTAATCGACAGATTGCTGAATCATTCTGATTTGGCTGATTAGGTAGTCGGATTCATTACCCGATACTTCCAATAACATCTCAAAAGAGGCTTCAGGATTTTCCAACTGAGAGGCAATTGCTTCAGTGCCCTCAAGAGAAAAAGCAAATGCTGCCAGGTTTTCCAACCCGGCATCACGGGCCGACATTAGCGCAATCAGAGTGCTTCCGTTGGCAAGTCTAACCTTACGCAACATGGCGTAATCCAGATATCGATCTCTATACCCTTCCGCGACCTGACCGTCGCCGACGAATATCTCACCAGATTCACTTTGTATTAATACGCTTCCATTGGGATGAAGCTGTAGCTTGGAATCTAAAAATACCGCGTCCTCAAACTGGTTTAATCCGGTGTAGTAACCTAAGTAAATTATATTGAATTGGTCTAGATCCAGACTTTCGAGTTGAGAAGCTAGCCGAACACTCCAGGGACGGTGAGCTCCAAGAAAATCGCTTAGATCCAAAAGCGATGATGCAATAGCGCTAGGTAAATATCGAACGCCGTAGTCTCGATATACTTCCATAAAGCCTTGATCCGATTCTCGCCGCGATAAAAACTCCTGATTACTTGAGATGGAGAAATCACGAATTTCCCGAAGCTGTTCAAATTCTGGTGTCACTTCAGAGAATACAAAAACATCGCCAACAACTACTAACAGAGGTCTTTCATCTTCTGCGAGGGGAAGCCAAATTTCAGATTCGATGACGACGGATTCATTTTCGTACTGGACCGCTAAATACTGTGCTGCCAAGGCTATGCATATTCCTATGACCAGGCTCGCCGCTACGAGAATAGTTCGTTCAGGCGTAATAATTCTTTTTAGAGGTTGTGGGCCGCTCGATGGCGCATCGTTGGATTCTAGTCCAAGTAAATAACTGCCTTTGGGGATACTTAGTCTTTTGGTGTAATTCGCACCGGCATCATCATAAAAGTTATTGAGTTTGGTTCTAAGTTTGTGGATATAAACGCGAACCAAAGAGTCTTGAGTGACGTCAAAGGTTTCATCACGTCCAAATACTTCTATGGCAATTTCTATTTCTTTTACAGATTTTTGGGTATGGGCGCGCTCCGCCAAAAATCTAAGTAGGCGGGCATAGGCATCAGACTTTCCTAGAGCACCTGCAGAAATTATTTCTTCTACCTGTTGCTCTATGGCGTCGATTTGGCTGGCGTGTTCGGCAGACACCTAATATTTCTCGTATGACCAATAAAACGGGCGGGAATAATAGCATTACCGGAAAAAGCGCAGATTCCGCATAGCTAACTAGGGTGAAGCCCAAGCCAATTCAAATCGCACACCAATTACTAAGGCATTGTCGAGCGAGGGGTCTGCCCCTGGATTAATGATGTACTGAATATCGGGTTGGATGCGGAATTTGTCTGTTAATTGAGCGCTGTAGGTAAGTTCGATGGCAGTTTCATGATCGTCCACCAGGCCCCCGTTTAGAGTCTTATAGTCGTCACCGTTGAATGCGGTTGCCACCGCCAGGCCCAAAGTGTCTTCAGGACGAGAGCTAATAAGACCGCCGGCCACAGCGCCAAAACCAAGATAGCTAGATAATTGATTGAAGTCTTGATTCGCGATGCCATAGCGTGCAAATGCATTTACCCAAAGGCCGTTATCTGATTGGTAAACCGGGGCGTCAACAAAGGCATAGACACCCTGGTTGCCCGAATCGCTGATTGGTGTAACACCCGCGAACTCGTTTATCTTTTCAAACTCTGATGAGTACCGCCATAGACCTACTGCCGTCCGTATGCCCGAATCAAGAGTGTTCTCCAGTTCAAGCGCATGCAATACACCTTCACCATCGCGAATTTTAGAATCCGCAAAGGCTTCCGCGTCAGCAGGATCACCAGGCACGCCATCGAGTAGTGCGTATCGTAAAATCATGGATTCCTGTGGAGACCAAGCCAGTCTGATAGCGGCTGAGGTTGACGGAAAGATAGAGGGCGCATTTTGTCCGGATTGAGAATAGTCTGCGCCAATGCCATGGGAGCTGTTATTAAAATATCCGGCCGTTTCGATCGCATCAAATTCTGAATTAAGGTCAAATAAACCGGTGCGAAGGCCCAAGTTTTCCGTCAGGGGAAGATCCCACCAGGCTTCATAGAGACGCCAACCCTGATCGGCATCGATATTTGAAGCCACCTGCAAATCACCAACTAAGTCCGACAGAGTGGTATTGTCATCGTAGATTACATAGACAAATAGTTCTCCTTTTCCGCCGCCAAAGAACTGCTCAACATCGATTGATGCAGCCAGATCCAGATTTTGTAAATATCGAGTCCCAGTGTCCGCGCCGCCTGAAGTATTGCTATAAAGGTCCGAGGTATAAACAACCTCGGTGGCAACGCTCTCAATAAGACTTTGAGCACTAGCGGTAGCACTGCCAAGAGCGAAGGTGGCAAATAATATTGCTGAGAAGATCGATTTCTGCATTTTTGTATCGGAAATTGAAGAGTTCATTGATTATTTTTCTTGCCCGGCATTTTATTCGAAAACGCGCCAATTGACGGAAATCTCTATTCTTCTTAACAATGTTTCCTGATTGTTGCGCTACTTCGCTGTCAGCGTTTCACAAGGTGATCATCCTTTTTCTTTAGTTCGAGAACTCTTTAGTTCAGCGGCTCTTTGGTTCAATATACGCCTCAGTTAAAATCTCTAAGGGGAAAATATGAAGCTCGAATCACTTGCACTGCACCACGGTTACGAATCTGAAGCGACTACCAAAGCCGCTGCGGTGCCTATCTACCAAACAACTTCCTATACTTTCGACGACACCCAGCACGGTGCTGACCTTTTTAACCTTGCGGTAGCGGGTAATATTTATACGCGCATTATGAACCCAACTACCGACGTACTGGAGCAGCGCTTAGCCGAGATGGAAGGCGGCATTGCCGGGCTGGGACTGGCCTCGGGAATGGCAGCAATTACCTATGCTATTCAGTGCATAACAGAAGTAGGCTCAAACATAGTCAGTACAACTCAGCTGTACGGTGGCACCTATAATCTATTTGCCCATACTCTGCCTAAGCAAGGCGTTGAAGTGCGTATGGCTTCTCACGATGACTATGCGGGGTTGGAAGCATTAATTGATGCAAAAACTAAGGCAGTTTTCTGTGAAACTATAGGAAACCCAGCGGGCAACGTGGTTGATCTGGAAAAACTGGCGGATATTGCGCACCGCAATGGCGTGCCCTTAATTGTCGATAGTACGGTAGCTACACCTTACCTATGCCGGCCAATTGATTTAGGTGCCGATATTGTTATTCATTCCCTAACCAAATATATCGGTGGGCATGGCACAACCATAGGCGGCATTATTATTGATTCCGGTAAATTTGATTGGGCTGCCGATAAAGAACGTTACCCCATGTTGAATGAGCCAGATCCCTCTTATCACGGAGTGGTTTATACAGAAGCTCTTGGGCCGGCAGCCTTTATTGGTCGCTGCCGCGTAGTACCTCTTAGAAATACGGGTGCCGCCTTATCTCCTCACAGTGCATTTCTGATTTTGCAGGGTTTGGAGACTTTAGGTTTGCGTATGGATAGGCACTGCGAAAATGCGTTGGCAGTAGCCAAGTACCTGCAAGCGCATTCTAAAATTGAGTGGGTGAACTACGCTGGTTTGGATGACAGTCCGTATAAGGCCACTTGTGAAAAAATTACCGGCGGCAAGGCTTCAGGAATATTGAGCTTTGGTATAACTGGTGGGCAGGAAGCGGGGGCTCGTTTTATTGATGCCCTGCAAATGATCCTGCGACTGGTAAATATTGGCGATGCAAAATCATTGGCTTGTCACCCGGCTTCAACTACCCATAGACAGCTAAATCCGGAAGAGCTGGCTACCGCCGGTGTATCTGAAGATTTAGTTCGTATATCTGTCGGTATCGAGCATGTTGAAGATATTATTGCGGATATTAGTCAGGCTCTCGATAAGGCGTAGTTGCTAATACCGAAATAAGGCCCTGCATTTTCATTAATGAAAGCAGGGCCTTTTTTTATGAGCTGACTATTAGTCAGCTCTAGCCGACTCCCAAGCGTGAATAGCGTGTTTACGCGTTGTGCCCCAGCGGTATCCGCCGATGCCTCCGCTTTGTTGAATAACCCGATGGCAGGGAATGGCAAAGGCGACCGGATTTGCGCCGATGGCCGATCCTGCTGCTCGCGCCGCTTTGGGCTTACCAACAGCGGCTGCGATATCAGAATATGTGGATAGCGAGCCTTGCGGAATTTGCAGCAAAGCTTGCCAGACCTGCACCTGAAAATTTGTACCCCGAACAAAGAGTGAAATCGTCAGTTTCTTGGCTCCTTCGGTAGCAGGCTGACTAAAAAGCGATTCAATCGCCTTGCCGGTGACCGCGTTATCTTCCTGTATGAGTGCATGTTTCCATTCAGCTTTTAATGTATCTAATTCTGGCGAAGCACCGCCTTCACCTAAAAAGGCGACTTTGCATATTCCGCGATCGGTTAATGCGATAAAAGCCTTCCCGAAGGGGGTTTCATGCAAGCCATAACTAATAGACATTCCCTGGCCACCAGTTTTGTATTCGCCGGGCGTGACGGCTTCCAGTTTTACAAAATGATCGTGAAGTCTAGATGCACTGCTTAACCCAACCAGATCTGAGACTTCTAGCAAGGGTTTTGATTGAGCCAACAGCGCCTTTGCGCGCTCCACGGTTAGCGTTTGCAAAAATCTTTTTGGCGTTACGCCAAGCCACTGGCTAAAGAGGCGCAGAAAATGGAATGGGCTTAGGTGTACCGAGGCCGCAATTTCTTCCAAACTCGGCTGAGAATCGCTCTGCTCAAGAATATAGTTAATGGCTTTTTCTATGCGTTGGTAGTCAGACATCTGCTCGGTTCTCAATTTGAGCGGTGATTGTCCACCAAGCTGTACTGAATGTTCGACCCGAATCTTGCTTACTTAGTTGGTCCGGCAATCGAATTAATCGAAAGAAATTTCTATTTGATTGTTTTGGGTCTGAAAAACTGCCGTTTTAATTTCTCCGTCCCGCTCAACATTTACCCAATTCACCTGATCTGCCCAAAGGTCCTGAAGCACGGTGCTTGAAAGTCGCAAGCTGGAAAGCTCTGGATCTAGCGGAGCTTGCTGATACACCCAGAAAAATTTGCCTTCAATTTCAAATCCTAGATTTTCCAAATTGATGGAGCTGCCGTCGGGCCGTTCAATCGAAAAATTTTGTGCGGCATATTCGTAAAAGGAAACTTGAGTATCACGGGAATCGAGAATATCTGCCCGACTATCAAATAGTTGCTGCACTGCATGTTCCGCATCGTGTAAATCGAAGCGCTGGGAAATTTCCATATTTCCAGATCTCTGATTGTAGAGAACTTCAATAAAAGTGGATTTTTGCTGGTGTGCAAAGACGGCACTAAAACAGAGGCAGGCCAAAAGACCCGCGAATGCCGCGGACCTATTGATCATTCTTTTGATCATTCGGATTCGCTATCCTCTTGTTCTGCGTCTTCTCCTGTTTCATCTTCATCTTCATCCGAGTCCAGCTCAACCTGTGAGTCTCGCATCAGATCTCGATAGACTAGGCCGGAGGAATCTTTGTCTTGATAGGCTTCGATTCGCGAAGGAATTATGCGGCGCGGATAGCTATTATTTTCAATATCCACATCTGCCGTTTCCCATTGGTGATCTACCACTACGCCTTCCAGTTCTTTGTCTAGCACCAATAATTTGTGCACCTGTTCAGGTGTTCGTCGCCAGATTTCTGCGGGGATATACATTTCTTCCGAGCTGCCATCCACATAGTTCAGCTGCAACAAGATGGGAGATACCAAGCCGCCCAAATTGGAAAATTGCAGAATGTAGTAGTTTTTATCCTCTTCAACGGCTCGCTCAAATGCTTCTCGCTCCCAGTCATCTAGGCCATCTAAAAAGCTCTGGTAGGAATTGCGCTCTGCATTAGTAACCGTAAATCGATCGTTCTCGTCGTAGAAGTCCGCTATATCGGGATTTGTATCAACCCAGGGAATCAGCCCGAGCGCTCTATTACGTTCGATAAAGAGCGAAATAGGCTCGTCTTTAACTTCTTGTCGTTGGCGATCAAAGTCTATATCCGGGTCGGCCGTGTCTATGCGTAACGAATGGATGCTATCGAGGGATATATCAACGTGATCGGTGGTATAAAACCAACCGCGCCAGAACCAATCCAGATCAACTCCTGAAGCTTCTTCCATAGTTCGGAAAAAATCCGAGGGAGTCGGTCGTTTAAACATCCAGCGTCTTGAGTATTCTTTAAAGGCAAAGTCAAAAAGCTCTCTGCCCAGTACCACCTCGCGCAAAATATTCAGTGCCACCGCAGGCTTGGTATAGGCGTTTGGTCCAAGCCTCCAAACGCTATCAGACTGCGTCATGATAGGCACTTGGTTGGATGATTCCATATAGCCCGTAATGTCCCGTGCTTCGACTCCCCAGGGAATATCCGGGTCCCATTCACGGCCTGCAATACCATCGAGAAAACTGTTAAGGCCTTCATCCATCCAGGTCCACTCGCGTTCGTCAGAATTCACCGTCATGGGAAAATAGATATGCCCAATTTCGTGAATCACTACGCCAATCAAAAACCGTTTTTCTGCAAGAGAGTAAGTTCTTTCGCCGGGCTCATCAGACTCGGTGGCTACATCGCTGTCGCCTTCAATTTCGCCTTCTATTGCACCCTCTATTTCGCCAATTTCGACATCAGTTCCGTCTTCCTCCTCCTCATCTTCGGGTGGTTCAGTGCGAGGTCCGTTGAAGGTGATCATTGGATATTCCATTCCGCCAACCGGGCCGTTAACCGATTGGGCGACGGGATAGGGGTAGTCGAAGGAGAAGCGTGAATAGACTTCCATGGTGTGAACTACTGAGGCGGTAGAGTAGGTCGACCAAAGAGGCTCGCCTTCCTTAGGATAGAAAGACATCGCCATTACCAAAGGCTGAACTTCGCCGCCTTGGTTATAACCCTGCGCATCCCAAATAAATTTCCGAGAAGATGCCCAGGCAAAGTCACGTACATTTTTCGCTTCAAAGCGCCATGTTTTTGTATCTTCCGTGCCTTCGGTTTCGTTCTCCAAGGCTTCTTCTGCGGTAACAATAAATACCGGTCGGTCAGCGTTCTCTGCTTCGCGCAAGCGCTCTCTTTGAGTCGCCGTTAGAACTTGGTTGGGGTTTTGTAATTCGCCGGTTGAGGACACTAGGTGATCCGCTGGCAAGGTGATGTCTACTTCGTAATCACCGAATTCCAGAGTAAATTCGCCTCGGCCCAAAAACTCTCGGTTGGTCCAAGCTTCGTAATCGGTATAGGCGTGTAATCGCGGGTACCACTGAGCAATCAAGAATATGTGATTACCGCCTTCGCGCGCATCATCGGGAAAATGTTCATACCCGGATCGGGCCCAAACCGCATCCTCCTCAACAATGTTGTAAGCGTAATCGATAGAAAGTGAAAAGCTGTCACCCGAGGAAAGCGGACGGGGCAGATCAACGCGCATATTAGTGCCAACAATCACGTAATTAAGGGCGTCGCCATTTGCCGCTTCGATGCTTTGAATATCGTAGCCGAGTTCGTTGTCGGCCATAAATTGCTGGCGTCGCAATTCAGAGATACTTAGTTCGGCTGGACTATCACCGTTTGCCAGAGAAGTTCCCGGACCGCGGCGTCCTATGCCAGCAAAGGTATTGGTCAACTCAGACATAGAATCGTCGCGGAATATATTCTGATCAAGCTGAAGCCAGAGATAGCGCAGAGTATCTGGGGAATTATTTTGGTAGCTAATATCTAGGCTACCTTCTAATCGCTTGAGCTCTTCGTCCAGAGTAATCTGGATCTGATAATCAACCTGTTGCTGCCAATAGGCATAACCGGGTTCGCCGGCGGCATTTCGGTAAATATTGGGTGTGGGTAATATTTCGTCTAGCTGACGAAACTTATCTTCAAAATTACCTTTTGTTTGCTGAACCGATTGTGCGCTAAGGCTGCCGGCCAGCAATATTAAGGATGCGCTAATCCACAGTTTCATCCCTGTTCCCCCTGAAAGTCTGATTAGATTGAATGGTCTGAATCATAGCACTCAGAATCCAAAGCAAAAACCTAGATTAACTGCCCACTAACTTAATTCAATGGCCAGTTTTTTTGCCGTTGGAAAATCTACTTTGCCTGCGCCTAAGCGAGGTATCTCTTCTACCTTTATCCAAATACTAGGTCTCATTAACGAGTTAGCTTTGTTCTTCTTTAGATAATCAATAACGGCTTTTTGATCGAAAGGCTCGTCCAAGAGAACAACAAGCTTTTCGCCTTTGCGTTTATCTTCGACACTGGTGGCAACAATATCGCCGGTATATTCCTGGGCGATTAAGGCGGGGCGTACTAACTGCTCCACGGCGCCCAAGCTAATCATTTCGCCGCCGAGTTTGGCCATGCGCGAGTAGCGGTCAATAAGGGTTAAAAACCCGTCTTCATCGAGCCGGCCTTTATCTCCTGACACATACCAGGTTATGCCGTTTTGCTGAACCAGCACCTCGGCGGTTTTACTTGGGGCGTTCAGGTAGCCAGACATCACCTGAGGGCCTGCAACTAAAACCATGCCTTCTTCACCGGTTTCGAGTTCGCGCAAACTTTCCGGATCCGCTATTCGTAAGCTAGTGCCCGAGAGAGGCTGGCCAATGGTACCGACTTTATTCGATGTGGATACCTGCCATCTTTTACTGTCCAGTTGGTCCGGTAAGTTAACGCCCACTACCGGAGAGCATTCGGTCATGCCGTAGCCTTCGTATATGGGCTTTCTGAATTTTGCCTCAAAGGCCTGTCGCACATCGGCCGAGAGTTTTTCTGCGCCGGCTACGGTAAGCCGCAGACTCTCCAGCATTAGCGGATGCACCTTGGTATTGCGACAATAGAAGCGCAGGAAGGTCGAGGTGCCAAACATAATGGTGGCTTTGTATTTTGCGACCGCCTTGGCAACGGACACCACATCCGTGGGGTCGGGTTGGCAAACCATGGGCATGCCTTCAATTAGAGGTAAAAACTGCGCCGCGGTAAGGCCGAAGGCGTGGAACAGGGGCAGGCTGCTCATCATTACATCTTCGCTGTCCGGTTGTAGAGCATCTGCGGCTTGCTTAACATTTGCCATCAAATTCTTGTGGCTCAGTATTATGCCTTTGGGCAAACCTTCAGAACCGCTAGAGAAAATAATGGCTGCCTGCGCCGGGTTGTGCTTTTTACAGATAATCTTTTTAAGTAGCCATGTTGGCAGCAAACGCACCATTAGCAATGTAGTTAACGACTCGGTTTTACTGAAACTCTCACGCACATCTTCCAAATAAATCAGTTCCTGATCAGGAAGCAGTTCTTGAAGTTCGATGCCGCGTTTTTGCAGGTTGGTTATAAAACGCTTGGCGGTAATCACTTTGGAGATGCCGGATTCTCTGCAGGCAAACTGCAGCGCCTCTGCGCTGGCGGTGTAATTTAGATTTACCAGAGTCTTGCCCGCAAGCAGGGTAGCCATATTTGCCAGCACGCCACCAACCGTAAAGGGCAGGGCAAGGCCGACATTCTGTTCGGGATAGAGCTCGCTTATGCGCTTCGACATTAAAACCGCGCCGGTTAAGGCTCTGTAAGCAGACAGGTCACCGGATAAATCGTCATGGATTATTTGGGTTTTGCCCATAGTTTTGGCTTTATCTACCCAGGCAACTGCCAGACTGGGTAAGGAGCTTGCGTAGTGCTCCCAAGCCACAACCGATACTTCGGATACTTTGCGCTTAAGTAGATGCGCGGGCGTATCACTGGGTAGCGCTTCTCCAAAAGTCACCACTACATCGCGTTTGCCGGGGATCGCTCGCGCGTCTTTAAAGCTGGCTGAAGATCTGGAATGCCTACTACCCCAAAGACCTTGCAGGTAAAAAGGCACTATAGGAATGTCTGTGTCCGTCATATTGCATGCAGTTTCGTACCCGCGGCGAAACTCACCTAGCTGACCGTTGGAGGTTAATTTTCCCTCCGGGAATAGACATACTAAGTCCCCGGAAATTAGAGCCTGAGAGACGGCTTCCAAGGAACTTTTGCTCGAAGGGCCTGAGGCAATCGGAATGCATCCAAAACGATCAAATATCCACTTCAAATACCAGCGGTTGTAATACATCTCGGCCATTACAAAGCGTACCGGTCTGGGTGAGGCAATTTGAATCATGGCCCAGTCGACAAAGCTAATATGGTTGCCGAGCAAGAGCGCTCCACCGGAGGCAGGAATATTTTTAACTCCCTGTACCTTAAGCCGGTATCGCTGTGACATTAAGCTAGCCACGGCAAATCGGGTCAGGCTCTGAGGCACATTGGCAACGGTATAAATGGTGCCTGCGAAGGCTACAACTGCCAGAAGAATCAGTAAGAATTGTTCGTTAAATCCTATATAGGTAAGGCCTATGGTGGCGGCCAAAAATCCCAGCATGGCGAGATTGGAAAAAAGGTTGCGTACGGAAATAATTCCGCCCAGTTCGCGTTCATCTGCATGGAACTGAACCATTGCATTAAGTGGAATCAGAAACATGCCACCGGCAATGCCCATAATTAGTTGCAGTACCGCAAAGGTAGTTAGACTGTCAGCAAAGGGCATGCACCAAAGAGTGCCGCAAATACCAAGCGCACCGACAGGGATCAAACCGGTTTCGATATAGTTCTTTGAAACCTGGCCGGCTATATAAGCTCCTATAGCAATGCCGATACCGGACATAGCAAGTACGCCCTGCACAACCGCCGCATTGGTAACCCCTGTGCGCATTTCAGCGAAGGCGGGAAAGGCGGCAAGCATTACCTGCCCGATACCCCAGAAAAGGCTTATGCCCAATATAGAGCGGCCCATCACCGGTCGTCTAAGTACCGTTTGTAGCGGCGTTCTGCTGGGTGCTTTTGGTCCGAGCGCAGATTCCTGCAATGCCTTTTCTATTACTTTTAGGTCGGGCAACCGATACAGGCAAGCAAGTTCAATTAATGCACCCGCCACCAGCATCCAGCCAATTCCGGCAACCTGCGTAAGTGCCTCTCCAGTTGTTACCGCTCCGGAGAAAGATCTCTCGAACAGGAGAGAAAAGGCAAAGGTGGCAGCCAAGATGGCGACGATGGCTAATGACTGCAGTGCTCCATTGGCGCGGGCGAGGTTTTCTGCTCCAAACAGTGATTTGAGATAGGCAAACTTTGCTGGTGAATATATGGCCGACTGCGCGGCCAACAAAAATGTCATGGCAAAGGCAGTAACAAACCAGCCCATGTGATAACTGACAGCGATTCCCAATGTTAGAAATACGGCAAACCAGCCAGAAATTTGCATAACCCGATGTCGCGCAAAGCGGTCACTAATCTTGCCGGCGGGTATAAACAGAAAGATAAAAGGCAGAAGTATTAAACCGTTTACCACCGCGGTCAGAACAACCTGAGTACTACCATCATAAATTTTGAAGATGGTATTTTGGATAGTGATCTTGTGGCCAAGATCAACAAAGGCATTTAGAAATGCCGCGGCAAAAAATACCTTTGCGCCATGAGTGCGTATCAAGCTTGGCATTTAGAAGTACTAAATAGTCATTTTAGCGACTGGGCAAAACCGCAATGGCATCAATTTCTAATATAAATCTGGCGTCAGTTGCCAATCGAACAATCTCAACCGAGGTGCTGGCAGGCCTATGGCTCGGACCCCAATAGCGGTTCATCACCGCATTAATAATATCCTGATTGGCGCCGATATCCCGAACATAGCGAGTCACCTTGACTATATCTTGAAGAGTGCCGCCGGCCGCTTCTACCGTTTCTTGTAACCGTTCCATAACTTCGATGGCCTGAGCCTCTGGATCAAAATTGACATGATCAAACTCTGCGGCAATATGCGGATGACTGTGTGGTACCGGTGCGCCGGTGATGCCAGATAGAAATACAACCCTTCCTGAGCCAACACCAATAGCTGAAGTAAAGGGCATATTTGCCCCCGCCGCAGGTTCTGTACCCGGCAGGTGAATATACTCAAAACTGGGACCGGTGGCCGCGCAGCCAGCCAGTAAAATTAAGCTCAATAGCGCGAATACTTTTGTAGAAAAACTTCTGATCATTTCTTTACTCCCCCAATGAAGCCAATAAGCATATATGAATACTGGCACCAGAGGCCAATTCGGGCAGACTTGTCTCTAGCGCCAACTGCCTTTATTGTTTCCCTGCTTCCGGGGGAACTCTTCATCATGCCAAATTTCAAATCAAGACGCGCTTTTCTTACCTATCTTGCCGCCAGTCCGGCACTAACACCTGCCAGCAGAGCACTTGCGCAGGTACTAAGTTCGTCCACCGATGCTGCGTTGACGGATATCGAAGACGTCTTCAACCTGCTCGATTTTGAGCCCATTGCCAAGGCCAAACTAACCGATGCGCATTTCACTTATATGGCGATGGGCGTTGATTCTGGAGAAACTCTGCAATCAAACAGAGCGGGCTTTGATCTCTTTCAATTGAGACCGCGTCGCTTGGTGGATGTTCGCAATATAGATACAAATATTGAATTACTGGGCACAAGCTACGCCTCGCCAATTGGCATTGCTCCCTGTGGTACTCACAAAATGTTTCATCCGGACGGTGAGCTGGCAGTTGCCCGCGCTTCTTCATCCCGAGATACATTGCAGTTACTTTCAACGGTTTCTACCACCAGCGTAGAAGAGGTTAATGCGGCGCGCACCAACCCGGTGTGGTATCAGCTTTATCCCACTGAAGACTGGAACATTACTGAAGCATTGGTTCGTCGTGCCGAGGAAGCGGGTTGCCCGGCTATAGCGGTAACATTGGATTTGCCGGCAAGTAATCGTGAAGCCCTGGACAGATTTCGACGAACGGAAAACCCCGATTGCTTAGCGTGCCACACGCCGGGAGTGGAGGCTAGTTACGCGCGCAAACCCATGTTTGATGGTTTGGATCTCTCGGGCATCAGCAACTCTTTGGCGCCACAGATGGATTGGGATTTTATAGACCGGCTTAAAAGGTTAACTTCTCTTCCGCTATTTCTTAAGGGAATTGTTACCCACGAAGATGCCAGCCTAGCTTTGCAGCACGGGGTCGACGGACTTATTGTTTCTAACCACGGCGGTCGCGCAATCGAAAGCCGGCGCGCTACTATTGAGTCCTTGCCGGAAGTGGTGCAAGCTATAAACGGCAGAATTCCGGTTCTTGTCGACGGAGGTTTCCGCCGTGGCACAGATGTATTTAAAGCCCTGGCTATTGGTGCAGATGCAATATGTATTGGTCGGCCCTATCTTTGGGGGCTAAGCGCCTACGGCCAAACTGGCGTAGAAAAGGTGTTAGATCTGATCAACCGCGAACTGCGTATCACCATGCAGCAATTGGGTACGCCCAGCCTCTCTGATATCTCCCAAAGCCATATAGTAAGAAGATAGATACTGGCGGCCGAATAGATTAAAAGGATAAGACAAAAAAAGCCCCGCACAGAGCGGGGCTTTTTCTTTTGTCTATCTAACGAATAAGTGTGATATGACCCCATTATGCTACTGTTTTTAGGGCCTTGCATTGACTGGTACCCTCAATCAACAATCAATTTATCTAGATACTTATGAGAAAAATAAGTACAGCAGAAAAACGGCTGCTCAAGGAGATCCACCAGTTAGGGATTGGGCTGAAAAGTCACCCGGTTGCTGGAGAGCACAGTGAAGAACATAACAAGAGCATAGAGCTTTTTACCCAGGCTATGTGTGTAACCAATGATGCGCTCTGGGATTGGAATTTAGAAACAGACCAAGTTTACTGTTCACCCGGTTTAAAGAGCATGTTCGGGTACGGGGACGAAGAGCTTGAAAACAAAGCAGGCACTTGGTTGGGCTTGGTTCACTCTGACGATAAACAAACGCTTCTTAAGGAAACGCGGGATTTTCTAGCAGGGCGCTCGGATTCCTTTGAAGTCGAATTGCGTATGCATCACAAAAGCGGCGCAGACGTATATGTTCGGTCCAGGGCCTTTCTGGTCAATCTGGATGCGGTCGGCAAACCGACCCATATGACGGGCACCCATGTCGATATAACCGAACAGAAAAAGCAGGAATCCTATGAGGAGAAGAGCACCGAAATCCTCAAGATGATAGCCATTGGTAATCCCGCTTCCGAAATCTACGATGCCATCGCGTTAATGTATGAAGGGCGTCATGTCGGAATGCGATGTTCGATGCTTGAATTGCACGACAATCTGCTTATGCACGGCGGTGCACCAAGCCTGCCAGAGGAATACTGTGATGCGGTTAATGGTCTGGAGTACGGACCTGAAGTAGGTTCCTGCGGAACTTCAACCTACACCGGAGAGCGTGTTCTGGTTGAAGATATAGCAACAGATCCCAAGTGGGCAAATCTCAAGCAGTATGCGCTCCCCCATAATTTACAGAGCTGTTGGTCTGAGCCGATTAAAAACTCAGGAGGACAGGTATTGGGTGCCTTTGGCATGTATCACCCCTGTCCAAAATTACCCAATGACATTGAGTCGGGCGATCTAAAGTCCGCTTCACGGCTGGCCGGCATTGTTATGGAACGGGACCAGGCGCATAAGCGTATACGCGAGTTGGCATTTACGGATGACCTAACCGGGCTTGGCAGTCGGGCGCATTTTTACCAGAATATTGAAGTGCTAATTAAGAAATGTAAGCACAAAAAAAGTCGGTTTTGGCTGCTCTATATGTGGATGGATGAAGACAAATTCCATACGGCAGAAGTCGTTCCTCTATATATCAATAACTACAGACCAACTCCCGCGGTGGGTGCGGTGCGAGACTACAGTTTGCGCAGATTGGCGTATCAGTCCGCTTCCGACGACCTAATGCTGGGATATTCTGGTGGCCATATGACCATTGATCGTCCCGACGCCAATAGAACTCTTGATGGGAATAGAGAGCAGCAGCTCCAGCAAGTTTCTGTGCCCACAAATAGGGTAGCCAAGCCGCTGCAGTGGAACCAGCAAGCGGTTGCTCTAGATATCCAAGAGGAGGGTGTGTCATACCGTGTCGGCAGAGATCTTTGGGCATACGGAGATTTTGAGACAGAAGATCTGTATGGGCTAAAGGCCCACAACTGGCACTTTAGTAATTCCGCTTCAGGAATCGCTCAGGGCACTGCGTTAGATACTTATGCGATGCAGTTGGTTAAGGGCGAGGGCGAGAGTCTAACCAGCTTTGGCCAAAAGTACTTTCTACGAGTGTGGGACGAGAATCCAAAATCATTGGTACTTTCCGTTAACTCTGAATCTGCAGTTCAGGCCCAGCTCTGTTTGGAAATGCGCGACTACGATACGGGCACAAATGATGCCCGCGCGAATCCAGAAGTTCGCTGCCTCGAACGGCAGAATGTACAAGCCAACAATTGGCAGCAATTGGTTTTCGATTTTGAACCGCCGCCGCAGGATTATCGCGGCCTAAGATTCAGGTTGGATTTCTATAGCGATGCTGAAGAACAAGAAGTAATTTCTGTTGACGATATTCTATTTGCTAGCTGGGGAGAGTGGGGTGTTTCAAACCAGTCTGGCCAAGAAATACTGAACCAACCCAACCAATATAACCTTCTGGAATTTTCAGACCCAGAAAATTCTAATTGCTGCCAACTGCAATATTCCACCTACTAATCGGCGTCAATTCGGCGCCGTTTTGCCTTCCCATAAGATTGCATAACCAAAGGTTATAAATGGCCCTTTAATAGGACTGTGACTTAGCTGAAAGCCTTTGATACTTTGGAATTGGGTTGAAAGACCCTCACTAATAAGTGAATTAGAAACACCAATTTCTGAGTGACTAATTCATATTTCCAAAGGTCATCTAATTGATATGAAAGTTGCAGTAGTAGGAGCAGGTGTTGTGGGCGTATTGACCGCTCATTATCTGCGAGCATCTGGTCACCAGGTAATGGTCTTCGACGGTGAAGCCGGTCCGGCCGAACTTACAAGCAAAGCCAATGGCGCTCAGCTGTCCTACAGCTACACAGATGCGATGGGCAGCCCGTCACTGCTATCCAAATTGCCCGGTATTCTTCTTGGGCGAGATCCGGCCTTTAAAGTATCGCCATCCCTTTCGCCCAGCATGGCAAAGTGGGGTCTGCAGTTTCTGAAAAACTGCTCTGCCAGCCGCTCAGAATCTAATACTTTGGAACTGCAAAAAATTGCGCTGCAATCGGCGCGGTTAATGGAAGATTTTTGTGGGCGCTTCGGCGAGGATATTTCCTATAGAAAGGCGGGCAAGTTAGTGCTTATTTCATCGGAACCAGATGAAAGCTGCAAAGCCATTACCCAAAAAAAACGGGCACTTGGATGTGACGTTCGGCTAATTCAACCTGATGAAGTTTTTGCCTTGGAACCCGGGTTAAGGCAATGGAATACCGATATCGCCGGGGCCATATACTCGCCTATAGACGCATCAGGCGACGCCTATCTCTTTTCAAAAATACTGTGTAAAGAGCTAGAGGAAAAGGGCGTTGAATTTAATTGGAATACTAAGGTGACTAATCTAGTCAGCCAAAATGGAAAATTGGCGGGCGTACAGTGCCAGGATGAATTACACCAATGCGACGCGGCGGTAATATGTACTGCTGAAGACCATCAAGGAATTCTGAAAAAATTAGGCGTTCGATTGCCTATTCTTCCGGTGGCTGGATATAGCATTACCCTACCCAGTAAATCGACCTGTCCCAGCGCTAGCATCACCGCACTGGATGCCAAGACGGTATTTTGTCGATTGGGTGATCAGGTGCGTATCGCGGGTTTCGCAGACATAAACATCTCGCCCTAAAAGAAAGCCGAACGGATAGAAACGCTTATCAACAGCGCAAAGAAAATTGCTCCGGATATTGCAGATTATTCTGCCGAGGATATTCATTCCTGGATGGGTTATCGGCCCGTTACGCCAAACAGCCTTCCAATCTGTTCAGAAACCAAAGTCAGTGGTTTATTTATGAACCTTGGCCACGGTGCGCTTGGTTGGACTCTCGCTGCGGCCACTGCAAAGCAGATTGCGGATAGCCTGAATTAAGTCGACTGGTTCCCAGAATTGAGATTTCCACGATCTTAGTTCAGTAAAAGGAAAATAACCGCGAGGTTGAAACCGAATTACACGACCTGCTAAAACGGTATGGTACGAAGGCGATATGAGAGATATTCTGAGCGCTCTGTAGCAGTAAAAGCGTGCCGGCGGCCATTGCATAAAATAGTGAGTGTAGAAATTGGATTTGTTCCGTCAATCAATAGAACAACCTGACAACCTTTTACCCAAACAAGGTTCCGCTAAATACTACGGCGTTTTGATTCCATTGGCCTCTGCGGATGATTATTTCAATCGCCTGTTCACCAGCATTGAATGGAAAAATGATGAAGCCCTGATTTTTGGAAAGCGCATCATCACCAAAAGAAAAGTAGCCTGGTATGCCAGCCAGCCTTTTGAATACACATACTCCAATACCACCAAGCGCGCGCTACCTTGGACAAACGAATTGTTAGAGCTTAAGGCGCTGGTTGAAGAAAAAACCGGTGAGAGTTTTAACTCCTGTCTGATGAATTTATATCACGATGGCAGCGACGGCGAAAAAGACCTAAAAGAGAACGGTGCAATCGGCTCATTGAGCTTTGGCGCTGAAAGGAAATTTTCTTTGAGGCATAAAGCCAGCAAAGAAAAAGTTTCCTTAGTATTGGAGCACGGTAGCCTTCTAGTTATGCAGGGCGCCACGCAAACTTATTGGCAGCACTGTTTACCGACTACAAAAAAAGTGACAGAACCAAGAGTCAATCTGACCTTCCGAACTATAGTTAGGAAAAAAATTTGATAGCGGATATTTGTAATATACTCTGAGGACATTGATTTTGGGCTGCGCCACCAAGAGACGGTTTTATGGCAAGTAACTTATTAGAGACAAAGGGTCGAGCAGTGGCGAATTGGTTTGGACCTCTGTGCGGCATACTTCTGTTGGGTTTGCTTAGTTCTTGTACTGATCCTGTGGCAGAGCAAGAGTTGGCTGGAACCTCTGCTCTTACAACCGAAAAGACCAATTTTTTGGTTATTTTAGTGGATGATTTGGGCTACTCAGATATCGAGCCTTTTGGTGGGGAAATTCCGACGCCAAACTTGGCTGCACTAGCCAATAGCGGAACACGCTTTACTAACTTCCACACCGCCGTGAAATGCAATCCGACCCGCGCCATGCTTATGACTGGGCTTGATAACAATCTTGCTGCCAGCGGCCCCAGATCCGATTATCAATTACGGCCAGAGATTCCCACTATTGCCGAGCGGCTGTCAGAATTGGGCTACCACAGCTACATGGCAGGCAAATGGGATAACGGCAGTGATGATGGTGAGTGGCCTTCGCAAAGGGGCTTCGAGCGTAGCTTTGTTCTTTTGCCCGGAGCGGGAACACATTTTCTGCCTTTAAATGCAGAACCCGGTGAGGTAACACCAAATTATTTGGAGGATGGCGCACCGGTAATTTTGCCAGAGGACTTTTACTCGACGGTCGAGTATACGGACAAGATAATCGAATTTATCGATTCAAATCTTGGCGACGACAAGCCTTTCTTTGCTTACTTGGGCTATACCGCGCCGCACTATCCTCTGCAGGCTCCAAAAGAATATATTGACCGTTTTGATGGCTGGTATTCAGAGGGGTATCAGGTTTTGCGCGAGCAGCGAATTCAGCGCATGCGCGAGATGCAGCTTATCAATCAGCAGCACCAGACATGGCAAGCACCTGCTCTATCAAGCTGGGATGAATTGACGGAAGAAGAGCAAATCTATGAAGCGAAACGCATGCAAATTTATGCGGCCATGGTCAGTTTGATGGATGAGCAGATTGGCAGAGTGCTGGATTATCTTGATGAAAAAGATATAGCAAAGAATACCTTGGTAATCTTCTCCTCAGACAATGGCGCTGACGGAACCACAAATGGCGTGGGCATGAACGACAGTTATAACAATGATCTCAGCAATTTGGGTAGTCAGACTTCCTATATTACGCAGGGCCTCAACTGGGCAAAAGTATCATCTACACCCTTTAGACTGGTTAAAACCTATCCCACCGAAGGCGGTACTCGTGCGGCTATGATTTCTCGTTGGCCGCAAAATATTCCTGCGGGCCAGGTGTCTGAGCAGTGGATTAGAATTAGCGATATAGCCCCTACATTTTTGGAAATTGCGGGGATGCCTGTGGAAGATTGGCCAACTCCTGAGCTTTCGAATAACGCATTAGATTCCATGGTCGGACGCTCGGTTTTGGATTCGTTGATAACCGATTCGCCGGCTTACCAAACGGCAGAAACCCGAATTCATACCTATATAGAAAATCGACTCGGCGGAGCCAACGTGCTTTCCGGTGATTGGAAGTTAGTCTGGTGGAAGGAAAATGGGCAATATGTTGATCCCATGCTTTTCAATTTGGCAGAGGACTCTATGGAAACCACTGATCTGGCTGCGCTACGCCCCGACATTGTCGCTCAGTTGACGGCCGAATGGCGAGCCTATGGAGAGCAAATTGGGGAGCCAATCGAGGAGGCAAACCCTCAGTAATTTGGCCACGTGGCTTACTTGCGCTTATTCCCCAACCATAGATAGCAGCCACTAGCTGCCAGAAACAGAATTATATAGCCACTAAGATCCACCAAGAACCTGCCAAAGGATCCCAATACCGAACCGTTATGTATATCCGCTATAAGCCTACCAATATTTAGTTCTGTCGGGCTGCGGATCAAATATTCAGGGGGAGTGGCTAGATGTTCCGCCAACACTTGAATAGGGTTTTGATCGACATCCAGTTGGGTAAGTTCTAGGCTATTTTGATTTAATGCTGACCATATGCCGTCTTGATTAATGCAAATTTCTTGGTTGCAGCTGGCGATACCCATGATGGAATCTACGGTAAGGTTTATGCGCTCAATAAACAGGCCATCCGGCTGGAAAACCGCAAGCGACTGATCACATGCTACCCAGATCAATTCACCTACTAAGGCGACGCCCGAAACATCTTCTGCGCAACTAGGCAGCAATTCCTGATCTTGTACATAGAGTTGCGAGCCAGCTTGATAGATCTGGCTGGTTTCGAATTCATACTGGTATATCGATTCTGAGCTAACACTTGGGTAGATTAAGCTACTCAAAAAGTAGGGCAGGCTCTTACCGTGCAAGCCCATACCGTCGGCATGGTTAAGGGCAATACCAGTCGCCGCCATTATGGATAGAAAGGCTAAGCTGACGATGCCTACACGACGATGCCATCGCCAAAATAATTTGCGTAAAAGCCTGAATTTCCGAGTTGTTTTCATATTAGGGCTGAATGCCTATATTTTGAGTCGCCGCTTGTTCGTGCAAAATTAATGCAGCTGTAGCCATTTGTCGCATTGAGCGAACCGAGAGTGTGGCGCCAGTAATGCCATCAATATGTCCATCGAGTTTTTTCCTATCATCGAGAGCTATGCCGACGAACTGCTGTAAAAACGAGGTGTACCGTACTTCTCCGCCGCGGGATTCCCTGTATTCCAAAACATACGAGTCAATAATTTGCGTATCTTGGGTTACAAAGCCGGCCGTAATAATGCGTTCTTTCCCAATTTGCTCAAGTATCCAAGCCTTGCGGCTGCCATTGCCCCAATAGCGGATACGTATTCCCGGAAAGTCCCGATCAAGTGCGCTCTCTAGGTTTGACCTAAGTTCTGGGGTTATCCAGACAACCTGAGGTGAATAGGGCGTATCGGTAAATGCCTCTTCCAGAAAGGTTTCAGTAGTCATCCAAAGCCCAATTTCCGCTTGAGAGATAGGGCTGAACAAGCAGAGCAAAAGCAAAAAAGGCCCACCGATATTGGTGGACCATTTGTTGTTACCTAAATTCCCATCTGAGCGCATCTAGTAGGACCAGCCGATTCCTATATTTATGGCGTCGTCGCCGTCTTGCTGACTGTCTTGATAATCGGCTTTTATAGCTACCTGAGGTGTTAGCCAATAGTTGAAACCAAAATCAACCTGCTCGGTTACCTGTGTCGGCCTATCTCCCCGCCGAGGGTCCACTTCCGAATAGCGAGCGAATACACCCAATTTGTCGGAAAGCTTGTAAGAGGGCTCTACATACCACCCACTCGGATTGTCGCTGTCGTTGGCCTCAAAGCTGGCATTGTCTATATCCCATGCTGCGTAGAGGGCTCGAAGTGAGAAGTTTTTAACCTGATAGGCCAGATGAGCCTCCACAAGTGTGGCAGGTGCGTCTTCATCGACGACCATATTTTGCAGAAGGTCGGTCTGATGCTGAACAGATATAGACATCGCTAAACCCGGAGTTCCTGTATAGGAGAGCCTCCCTGTATAGGCAAAGTTGTTTGCATTTGCCTTAGCAGACTTCTGTCGGCCCGAACGAATTCTGAAGCTTTCAATACTGCCAGCCTCATCAGACAGATTTAGACCGGAATGAATCGCTAGGTTATAGCTAAGGCCTTGGGCAAGGTTGCCAGAAAGCATAGCTCCGGTTTCCCACCATGTAGAAGGCACTACCTCCGCCTCAACCTTGTTTCGTTCAACGCCATAGAAAGTATCTGGCTCATGGGTCTCATTTAAGAGGCCGACAGGGACCAGATACTGGCCGAAAGTGGCGCGATGGTTCGGATTGAACTGCCATTCAATATAGGCCTGTTCGAGCTCTACTTCGCCTGGTTTGCCGTCCCCCGCCAAACTATGCTCGAGCTCCCATTCAGAGAAAAAACGTACTGAATCAGAGTAGTCATGGCTTACGTAGAGCACGTAGCGGTGCGCGTCGACCTGGTCACGACCGCCATCAACAGCGTTGTAGTGATGTTCTCCGTAGCCGCCTATTGTGGTTTTATCTGCCCAACTCGGGGTAGTGGAGTTCGCACTTTGGTTTTCGATAGCGTCTGCGACACTGATTGCCATAACCTGAGTTTGCTGTATTTGAGTATTGTTCTGTTCTAATTGTTGTTTTAGCGCGGCAATTTCTTGCTGCTGGTCCTGCAGCATTTGCCAAAGCTCTTCGGTTGAAGGAGTTTGCTGTGCAAATGCCGAACCTGTGAGGACAAAATTTATGACCGTCGCATAACCCGCGGCGAAAACTAATTTCTTCATTTAATGATGTTCCTGTAAAGAGGTTGTAAATGCGAATGATAATGATTCGTATTTACATTTGCAAAGAATTTATCGCAGTGGATCAACAGGTTTTTCAATCTGTGGAAGGAATCTAGCCTTTTGTTATTGCGTGGGAATAGGGATGTCGATCTATCCGATCAAGCTTACAACTTTCTTTATATAGGCACGGGAACAACTAACCAAAATCGGCTCTAGGCGCCGCCAAAGATGCCGTAGTCGATAATCTCGTCGTAGTAACCAGACACATTTAGAGTAATAACTACCGGGTGATCGTTGTAATTCAGGAAGTACCAACCATGCTCACCCTCAAAAGGCGCAACAAGTGAGCCAAAACCTTCTGAACCTGCTTGCTGCTCCTCATACCTGACCCAAAAGTCGTCTCCGGCCAATGGGTCATGTCCGTGAAAGTCTACATAGACCTGACCTTGGTCTAGCTGCCAGGAAAACTCTATTACTTGGTTAGCTTGCAGAAATGTTTTTATCTCCGTTTCTTCAAAAGCCTGAAGGGTTATCGACATGCTATCTGCGGACGCTAGTGTGCTTTGCTTTTGGAATACGTCGGTATTGGGCAAAGGTATGGGCTGACCAAAGTCTGGAATCGCGACTTCTTTGTAAGCTTCGTTTCCACCAAGCACATCGCGTATTTCTATAGTCAGTGCGGGACCATTTATCTCCGTCAGTCCCATAGCCTCGCCAGCACCTGTTAGGTCGATCCCGTATTCAGAAGGCAGAATTACCAAAATCAGCAAAACCAACGCAGCCGCAGCAGCTAAGGACACATTGATCCCGATACGCTTTAGCGAGGGTGGCTCCAATTCGAAAGGGGACTTTGGTTCACTCATACTGTTGTTTACCCTTGAGGAGCTAGGCCGCGTATAAATTCTGGACTAGTTAGGTAGAAGCTCTCATCCAGATCTAGGTGGGCGAATAGTTCGGCTATTTGTGCATCAGTAAGGCCTTCTGCCAGCCCTGAAAGGGAAAATTCGGCAAGGCTCAATACGCCATTTCCGTCATAGTCCACTTCTGAGCCGGGACCATGCATGCCTTCATGAGCGAACGCGTAAGAAGCACTTAAGACTACCGCTAAAACGGTAACTAGTTTTATAGTTGTCATAGTGATTTCCTCTTTGCGACGATAAGTCGCAGCTGTTGGTAACTAACCAGCCTAATAGTATGAGCATCCAGACTTGATCGCGAGTAAAATATTGTGAACGCCAGCGTATTAAGCAACCTTTTCCAGCAGAATAGCCGTATAAATGGTTGAGACATGAAAACATGCCGAAGAATCTGATCGCCCTAGTAATATCAGCCATATTGGCTAGTTTCTTCTCCGCTACCGCATTCGCCCACGGCGTATCCGGTGGCGATGCAGCATTTCTTGAACGCATCAGCGGAGCTAGTATTTTTCCCTTTATGTATCTAGGTGCTAAGCACATGGTCACCGGATACGATCACCTTATGTTTTTGGCCGGTGTAATCTTTTTTCTTTATCGAATTAAGGATATCGGGCTCTATGTAACGCTCTTTGCCATCGGACACAGCACAACCCTAATGTTCGGCGTACTGGCTGGCATTCATGCCAATGCCTATATTGTTGACGCCATCATTGGACTTTCGGTCGTTTACAAAGGGTTCGAAAATATTGGCGGGTTCAAACGTCTCGGCATTGCCATTGATACGCGTCTGGCCGTTTTGGTTTTTGGATTTGCTCATGGTTTTGGGCTGTCAACCAAGCTACAGGATTTGGCACTGTCACAAGATGGTCTAGTGACCAACATGATTTCGTTCAATGTCGGAGTGGAACTCGGGCAATATGTGGCTTTGGTTCTAATGTTAATCGCCTTCAACATTTGGAGAACGAGGCCCTCTTTTGTGAAGGGTGCCTTTACTGGGAACGTTGCTCTTATGAGCTGCGGATTTATGTTGTTCGGCTACCAGATGGCCGGTTACTACTTGTTATCCTAATTCGGTACCCATCTTCCCCGCAGATACCCGCTTATTGACCTGATACGCACTCGCCTGCATAGCTTTGCTTGGTTTTTTCAAGAAAGCGCAGTTCGTCGTCTTCGATCAGGTAATACTGGGTATACAGCCAATCCGGGATATCCTCATCCTCATAGAAGTTTTCGGAAACATATGGGTTGAGGATCAGCAGGTTACTGTCTGGTTGATAACAACTGCCAAGGCCAAAGGTAGATTGTGCAATGGCGATTCCGGTTTCCAGGTTAACCAGTATGGCGGTTTGACACATGGTGCCGCATCCGATCTCTCCTAAAAAGTAGTGTCCACCAATATTCGCTGCCCTTCCGGACATCTCGGTCAGTCTGGATTCAAAAGCAGCGGCAGCGGCAGCGGCTTCGTCGATAAGGCTATAGTCGACACTGGCCAATCTAACATCTTCGTTGATTTGAACCAGGTAGCGATCGAAGCTTGGCGTCTCTTGAGCATTGAGACCTAAAGAACCAAGTAAAGCTAATATTGAAAGGAATCTTAGTAGAGGCATCATGTATTCAGGTTACTTGATTTGCTGTGCTCATGCACTCGCTCGCAGTGACAGATATTTATGGCACCCGGGCGAGGGCTTGGCGATCGTTTTGGGTGATTGAGAGAAGAATATAACCGACGGTAAAACCAAACTTGGTCATGCGAGATTCGTTCAGCAGTAGCCCTTCCTCTACTAGGTACATACGGTCGTCGATTCGGATATCCAATGTGCCGTCTTTATAGGGTACCTGCAGGACATAATCCAAGATCATCTGGTTGCCGGCGACTTCAATGATCGCGCTTCCGGTAACGTCGTCAGCAGTTCCGGTGTAGCTGCCGTCGGGTCGAGGTGTAAGCGTCCAGACACGACGCTGCGTTTCACCGTTGTTGAAAACAAAGTCCTCTTCGAGCGTACCAATACCATCAATCCAATAGGCCTTGATGGCAGCGGTGAAGCTGCGAATTACCTGCCCCGAACGATTCTTGATTACACCGGACGCGGTCAAATCGCCATCAAAAAACTGCTCTGGTACAAGTTTCGGTTGCTCGATAATTACATCTTTTATTCCGGCACTTCCGCATCCAAATAAAGTAACAAGAAGTAATATAAAGCCTGCTTTCAGCGCTGTGTTCATAGTACATATGCCTGATTAGGGTGTGTTGTTATTCGAAAGATTAAGTAATTCAGCCCTCGCCTTCGGGTAGCTGGTTTCTGGCGAAAGCCAGATCGCAAGGAACTGCTCAGTGAAGGCAGAATCAGTCAATACTCCCAACTTGTTGCCGTTGAAATAGAAGTGGCTGGCGAGGTAGTTATCAACATAGAGCAGGATCTCGTCGTTTACTTCAACATTTGGCCATAGACCCAGAAGCTGCGTCGACCAGTTCTGCTCTACCTGGAATTCAGGACCGCTTAGTTTGCCCCATTCTTTATGCGTGGCTGCTACTAGTTGCTGGTTGGTTAGCGCACGCTTATAAGTGAGATTAAGCGCTAAACCCGGTTCCACACCGCGGTAATCGCCATCCCGGGTCAATAGCTCTGAGTCGTATACATCCCAGAAAAATACTCTCACGGTAGCTGTGCCGACAGTTTCTAGCTGATCAATTGCTATATCTACCGAGTCGGGCGCAGTAGTGATATCTCGCACTTGAGCCAAGAGACCTGCAGGCAGATGAAGTGCAAAAAGGAACACTAAGGTGCAAGTTGCTTTGGAATTAATGGGCATTTAGGTTTCTGGCTTCCCGCTTCAAGATCCAAAACAGGGTTGGTAGCATAATTGCCCAGATAGCGGAAAGCAGCAGCGCAACCATCTCAGTGCTATATCCAAAATCTACCGCACCGAACCTGTGGGCCGTAAGATAACTTAAAGGAAATCCGAACATCCCTGCCGCAACCGCAAACACAGGGCGCTTGCCGAACAATGCCAAACTTTTTGTCAGAGTGGTTGCGAACCCAAACCACAGAACTACCAGCCAAAGCGGCATCCAGGTAGTCGGGTTGGGAAACACAAATACATTAAGCTGAATAAGCACGGCATCAATTAAAATGCCTATCGCGGCAGGAACTGCTACATACAACAGTATTTTCTGAGGTGATGGGAAGTTTGTAAGAATGTAAATCAAAAGTACTGGCGCGCTAACCCAAATCCAGTCCAGTCTTCCAATCACGCAGGCAAACCATATGGCATTAAAAAACAATATGTTGGCGAAGTTATGCCTAAATATGGCTAGCATCTCAGCGAGCCGTCATTCGCTGGCCAATATCTGTACAGCGCTGATTCTGCGCTCCAAGAAACCGCCTTCGCAGTAGCCAAAATAGTAGAGCCAAAGTCGCATAAATCGGTCGTCATAGTTAAGTGTGGCGAGTTCTTCCCGATTAGATAACAGCCGCTGTCGCCAGCAGTTTAAGGTTTGCGCATAATCGATACCCATGTCGTGAACATCGCTTACTACGAGGTTGGTCTGATTGGAAAACTGTTCCGTCAGCGCAGATAGGCTGGGCAGAAAGCCCCCGGGAAAAATATGCTTGCGAATAAAATCGGTGCGGTTTGAGTAACGGTCGTAGCGCTGGTCGGCGATCGTGATCGCTTGAATAAGGATTTTTCCGCCCGGTTTTAGCAGGTCCTGTAAGTTCTGAAAGAATTGAGGCAAGAATTTCCGGCCCACTGCTTCTACCATTTCAACCGAAACAATTTTGTCGTAGCGCCCCTCTAGCAACCGGTAGTCGCGATTGAGTAATTCGATGCGATCGGTAAGCCCCTCAGCCTCAATCTGCCGCTTGGCAAAATCGTATTGGGCATCGGAGATCGTTGTAGTAGTTACGTGGCAGCCATAATTTTGAGCAGCGTAAACAGCTAAGCCACCCCAGCCGCTACCAATTTCTAGTAGGTGGTCGTCGGAACTCAATTCCAGCATATCGCAGATTCGCTTTAGCTTATTGGATTGAGCTTGGTCCAGCGTATCCGTTTGGCTGTCAAAGATCGCCGCCGAATATTGCATTTGCTTGTCGAGGAATCGGATGTATAGCTCATTGCCCAAATCGTAGTGGGCAAGGATATTGCGCTTTGACTGGCTCAAAGTATTGCGCCTGCGCATTTCCCCTATCCAGTCGACCGGTTTTAATAGCCAGGAAATCTTGCTCTCCCAGTGATCCAGCGTGGAGACATTTCGGGCAAACAGGCGGACTACCCGCGTGACATCAGGCGATGTCCACCATCCATCTACGAAGGCTTCACCCACAGCTGTACCGCCGCCAAGTAACGCTGCTTTATAGAATCGGTTATCCAATACATCAAATTCGGCAGTCATGGATGAATCTCCATCACCAAATGTGGCAATAACATTGCCTTGTTCCTTTAGGGTAAGGGATCCCTCGCTGAGGCGAGATAACAGGCCCAGTAGCAAGCGCTTACTTAAGCCAGAGCGTTGCGCAGTAGCAAAGTTCCCTGCGGTTAATTGTTGTTCGGACATTAAAACTCTCTTTTTGGGTGTTGATGAAATGGCACGCCTTTCAGAAAGAGCTTTAGTGCCTGCCAGTAGATAGCGGTAACGACACTCAAGGTTTGTATTGGCGTATGCATTAATACGTTATTCAAGTTGGTTTGGTTCAATTCCAGGCGCTCTAGCTTGAGGCTTGCCTCGAACACGCGTTTTTCCTCGTGACTTTCGATACGCACCCCGACACTTTCCCCTGGGGGATTAATCTTCCAGTGGTATTGCTGGTTCATCGGATTAAAAGGTGAGACGTGGAAATGCTTGGCATGAGGTTGAGGGTCGGAGATATCCAGCAGGTAATAGTGGGTTTCGTTCCATGGCGTATTGCTGACTTCCGCCAACATATAGGTAAAGGTGCCACCCTGATTGAGGAAGTAGACGTTTAACGGGCTAAAGTAAAATCCCATGTAGCGTAAATTACCTAGGAAGTAGACATCGCCGGACAATTGCTTGTTAGCGAGGGACGACATCTTTTGCATTACGGCGCTGCCGAGAGGGAGGTCCTCGTACTCGAGATAGTCTGAGCGCTTGAAACGCGCCCAACTGAATTTGGAAGTGCCCAGAAAACGATATTTTTCTGCTAGCTCATCCACTTCATCGAGTTTTAGCAGAAACATAAATAGCGGGTAACTAAAGCTATGGTTTTTCGGCGCATAGCGGCGATGCCTGACATAGCCCTTGTAAATTGCGCTGTTCATCCTTGCTCCAGTTCGATACCAAAGCGTCGCGCTACGTCCAGTGCGCTGCGCACACCGTCTTCATGAAAGCCGCTGTACCAGTAAGCACCGCAATAATGGGTACTATTGTGTCCACAAATAAGCGGTCTTTGCGCTTGTGCTCGGGAAGACTCCAGCGAGAAAACCGGATGTGCATAATTGAAAGTTCGGATGACCTTGCTCGGATCTATAAGGTGGTTAGCATTGAGCGTCACCAAAAGAGGATCGCTCGAAACCAACCCCTGAAGGATATTCATGTTGTAGGTGACTACCGGCAAGGCATCTCCTTTATCCCCTTTAGCTCCGAGGGCTCCGGCGGAACCGCTGTTGTCCAAGTAAAAATTCCATGCCGCCCAAGCTCTGCGCCGTTTAGGCATCAAGCTGGCATCGGTATGCAGCACTACGTCGTTGTCCTGATAAGCTAGGTTTCCCAGAACCTTGGTCTCTGCCGCTGTGGGGTCTGCAAGAAGGGCAAGCGCTTGGTTGCTATGGCAGGCGAACACAACTTCATTGAATTTCTCGGTTCCTTTTGAGGTAGCTATGGTTACGCCCTTTGCATTACGAGCAACAGTTTGAACGGGAGTGCTTAAATGAATATTGTCGCGAAAGGGCTTTGTTAGCGGTTCAATATAGCTATGTGACCCATTTTTGAGTACATACCACTGAGGACGGTTTTGGATATCGAGCAAGCCGTGGTGATTGAAAAATTGCAGGAAAAACTGCAGTGGAAAATCACCGGCCTGTTTCGCACTGCAGGACCAGATTGCCGCGACCATAGGTAGTACATAGTTATTTCTAAACCAATCGCCTAGTCCCAGACTGCGGATAAAATCATCTAGCGTCTTATCGGCTGTGGAACCCTCTGATAACGCCTCCTTTGCCCGCTCATTGAACCTAATGATGTCGCGGACCATTCCGATAAATTTTGGTCGCAACGCATTGCTGCGCTGAGCAAACAGAGTATTCAGATTATGACCGTTGTATTCGAGGTCGAGAGCCTTATTGGTGACGCTAAAGCTCATCTCCGTCCGCTGGTAATCGACTCCCAACTGCCCCAGTAGTTTGAGGAAGTTAGGGTAGTTACGGTCATTACATACGATAAAACCGGTATCGACGTTTAACTTGGTATTGTCTATTTCCACCGGCACGGTATGGGTATGCCCACCGATATAATCATTGGCCTCAAATACCACCACTTCATGCTTTCTGCTGAGCAAATGGGCAGCAGTCAGCCCCGCAATACCGCTGCCGATAACACCGATTCGCTTTGGGCTTGTCATGTGCTGACCGCTAAGCGTTGGATAAAGACTTTTTGTAGTGCCCAGGGCATGAGCCCCAAGAATTTAAGTAGACCGGTGAAACCTTTGGGAAAGTGGATTTCCGCCTTGCCCTTCGCCAGACCTTTGCGGATGGCAGTAGAAGCTTGTGCAGTACTGATCATCATCGGCATCGGAAAATCATTACGCCCCGTCAAGGGTGTCTCGACAAACCCCGGAGCTATATAGCTGACCTGGATATCCATCGGCGCCAAGGTGATGGCGAGCGTTTTGGCTAGGTAATGCACCGCGGCTTTGGAGGCGCCGTAGGCTTCGGCACGTGGTAACGGAATGTAACTGGCGCTACTGCCCATCAGAGCCAGTCGGCCACCTTGGGAGATACTCGGCTGTGCCGCTTCGATACAATTGGCCAATCCGACAAGGTTGGTTTCCAAAACGCGCTTGAACATTTGCGCATCGAACTGTTTTGCGTCGATATACTCGCACGTTCCCGCGTTGAGAATTATCAAGTCGAGAGATTCCAAGTTCGCCAGCTGACTTCGACAGGCATCAAGATCTTGAATATCGAACATCAGACCGATAGCGAGTTTAGGAAACTTATCTGTTAACTGATCTAGACGCTCCTTGTTCCGACCGCATACATAGACAACATGCCCTTCAGTAAGATAATCAATTGCCAGTTGTTGGCCGATGCCAGAGCTGGCGCCAGTGATAAGGATATTCATTGGCCGAGCCGGTTCTTAATCCCTCTCACTACCTTGCCGATCAGAGGTATGTGTTCATAGGCCATTGCGCCAAGATCAAAATAGTCGCGATGCCGTTCTACCTTGCCATGGGCTATCTCCAATACGCTGGACCCGACGATCTCGATCGGCAAACCCTTTTTAAGTTTTGGATGACTGAGATGCATGACCCAAGTAAGGACAATATGCTTCTGATCGACGATAACCGAGTCAAATTCAAACCGGCAATCGTTAACATTTGCGTACATCGCCTTGAAGTATTGGAGCATGTTCTCTAACCCCTCGATACGGTGCGCGGGATCTTCAAAGACTATCTTCTCGCTGTAAATCTCCCTCAATGAATCGATATTACCGAGCCCCAAATTCCTGTAAGTGTCCGTTATCTGATTGGCTAAAACTTGTGAATCCATAGGGCTTCTCTTTACTCGATCTGTAGGATGGGCAGCCTGTCAATTGAAGCCCAATTTGGTTTGCTTTAAGACTTAATACGCTTCAAAACTAAAAACGGATCACTAGGGCAATAAATAAATCAGCAGGATTATGTGATCCAAAGCACTACGAATTGCGTATGAAGTAAGTGAAGCAATTTGGATTTAAAGATTAATGGTCTATTTGTCTAGAACACCGCCAATGGTTACCATTCCCCCGACTACCGCAGCGCCAATGATGGCCGTTGCGCGCAAAGCTAAGTCTGGAGATTGTTTGGATCAGTTATTGACCGCTGTGGCTATTCACCGTGACCGAGAGGCATTTGCCCAGTTGTTCCATATGTACTCTGGAAAGGTTCACCGCTTAGGTATGAAAACGCTCCGCAATGAGCAGCAAGCGAAAGAGCTTGTGCAGGACACCATGCTCACCATATGGCAGAAAGCACCATTGTTTGATTCTGACAAGGGCACCGCAAACACTTGGATTTTCTCGGTTGCCCGCAACCGTAGTTTCGACATGCTGCGCAAAGGCAAGGCAGAACCCCAATGTGTGAGCGCAGATGACATATGGCCGCTTGGGGAGCCACCGGAAACTGAAAACCTTGGCAGTGAGACCCTTGAGGATTTTCTGGAACTGCGCAATCTGCAGGGTCGTCTAGAAGAGTTACCGGAGGCTCAGCAAGAAATAGTGAGAATGGTTTACCTCGAAGACAAAACTCATCATGAAGTGTCAGAGGAGCTTATGATTCCATTAGGGACAGTGAAATCACGGCTTCGACTGGCAATCAATAAGCTCAGGAATTCAATTGGAGGCCTGCAATGATCCAACATCACTGCACCAGCCAGGAGCTATTGGCTTTTGGTAGCGGCAAAACGACAGCTGGGGACTCGGTTGCGATATCCGCCCACCTTGAATTTTGCGTCCTTTGCGCCAACAAGTTGCGCCAGTTGGAAGCGCAAGTCGCTCAGGACTGGGACCAGTTATCGCCAGAAGCAGTTGTGGTTAGGGAAGATCCCGCTCCGATTCTTGATTCCATCCTCAGTACGCCCCTGCCTGACCTACCCGATGCACCTGTGGCAGTTTCAAACAGATCGAAGATGGAGGTTGGTGAGCAGCAATTTGATGTACCGGCTGTATTAGGCCGCTTGGTAGAAAGCGGATTGAAATGGCGCAAGTTGCCAGGTGGTGTGCGCTTGGCCAAGGTGAAATTGGACAACCAAAATATTTGTAGCTTTCTGTACATGCAACCGGGTGGCAAAGTTGGCATGCATACCCATGAAGGCAAGGAAACAACTTTGGTAATTGGCGGTAGTTTCTTCGATGCAGAAGGTGAGTACCGCGAAGGAGATTTCATACAACGTGGTGAAGATGATAACCATACTTCACTTAGCAAAGAGGGATGCCTGTGTTTCACCGTGCAGGATAATCCTGTTGTGTTCACAAAAGGGCTGTCCCGGTTATTTAATCCTATTAGCCGGCGTTTGATGAGTTAATCTGGGATAGCTGGAATTCAAGATGTTAGTGGTGCCCAGAAGAGGACTTGAACCTCCACGACCATAAGGTCACTAGCACCTGAAGCTAGCGCGTCTACCAATTCCGCCACCTGGGCAAGGTGTTTTTGGAGTCAAAAAAGGAGCTCCAAAAATCGGACGCGAACTGTACGCAGCAGCATTTTTATTGTCAATGAATCCCCCGTATATTCTGGCTACCTATGCCGCTTTGGCTTTTCGTTTGTTAACACATGCATTGTTAACTTTAAGTTAAGATGTTTGCCGATTACTTGGGCCGGTTTTTAAGGCTAGTTCAGATTGTTTTGATCTATAAGGGTTTGGTATCTATACCGGCCTGAATATAGAGCTATAAATTGTTGAAGGGGGAATTGTGGATTCACAGAATCAGGGTATTTTTGCGAAGGCTTTACAGAAGCTTGCCGTAATCGAGCAAAACGAAATTAAGGCGACTTTTGCCTCTATGCTTTTCGTTTTTATTCTAATGGCTTCTTATTACATTCTGCGGCCAGTGCGCGATGCAATGGCTAGTGATTGGAGTGATACGGAAGTCGCATTTTTGTGGCAAATTAACTTTCTGGTTAGTGCATGCATTGTCGCCCTGTACGGCTTCATTATTTCTCGAGTTCAGCTAAAACGAGTTATACCCGTTGTCTACGCAACTTTTGCAGCAACCTTTGTTGCCTTCTACATTGTCGCTGGCCTAGTTGGCGAAGGCGTATTGGTAGATAAAGCCTTTTATCTTTGGGTAAGCGTTTTTGCCTTATTCAATGTTTCGGTATTTTGGACCTTTATGGCGGATACCTTTAATAAGGAACAAGCCAAGCGACTGTTTGCCATTATTGCCACGGGCGCCAGCGCAGGTGCTTTAGTTGGTCCTGCTATCCCAGCATTGTTTGCCGGTGTTCTAGGAACAGATACCTTGATGTTAATCGCCTCAGTTGGGCTGCTTCTGGTAATTCCATTAGCTATTTATATCTATCACCTAAAAGCAACTGATCTCGGCAATACGGATGTTCACGCAGATTTGAGCGCTCAGAAAATGGGCGGCAAATGGTGGGCCGGATTTTCGACCTTTGCTACCAACCCGTTTTTGATGGGAATTGGTGCTTTTATATTGCTCTATGTATTTATCGGCTCTTTTGTTTATTTCGAACAGAAAAACCTATTAGAAATTTATAGCCGTGAAGAGCGTACGCAAATTCTCGGCAGTATCGATCTAATTACCAACCTGCTTACCTTTGGTATGGCGTTTTTCCTTACCGGCCGGATTGTTACCAAACTGGGCATGCCCTTTGCCTTGGCACTGCTGCCTTTCGCTGTTTGTATCGCGCTTATCATTTTGGCATTTGCGCCGGTTCTGGTTGCATTACTTGCGTTGCAGGTAGCTCGCCGATCAGGTAACTACGCCATTACTAGACCTGCTCGTGAAATGCTCTTTACCCATGTAACTAAGGAAGAGCGGTTTAAAGCTAAGCCTGTTGTAGACGTTGTGGTTTATCGCGGTGGCGACGCTATTAGTGGCACTCTCTTTGCGCTTCTGACTGACGGTATTGGCCTTGGCCTTGCAGCAGTGGCTCTTGTTGGTGCGGTGATTTCTGCGCTTTGGGGTTGGGTCGGCATTAAGCTTGGCCGCAGCTACGAAGGGAAAGAAGCCGAGCAAGCCGATCAGGGCTAAGTACATCTCGAAAATATTATTGAATTGATAGATCTAGATTCTTGGGGGAAACATGAAGTTTAAGATTTTTTCTACTGCCTTGTTGGCGGCTGCTTTTATATTGTCTGCATGTGAGGACACAGCTGATCAAGCTCTGGTTCAAGAAGTGGCTCAAGAGTCTGCAAGCGCCTCATCTCAACCGAACGTTCTATTTATCCTTGTTGATGATATGGGTTTTGGTGATGTTGGCTACCTGGGTAGTGAAATTGCCACACCTAATCTGGATCAACTAGCTCTAGATGGTATGCAGCTAGATCGAAATTACGTCTATCCCGTATGTAGCCCCACCAGGGCAGCGCTGCTATCAGGCCAAAGCCCATTAGATATGGGTATTACCGGACCTATTGACGACTACGCCAGCTTACCGGACGACCTAAAAATAATGCCTGAGTACTTCAAAGATCTGGGTTATCAGACCCATATGATTGGCAAATGGCATTTAGGGCTTTCAGAAACCAGCGCATGGCCATCGGCCAAAGGTTTTGACAGCTACTACGGGCTTCTTGGTGGTTGGGTAGATTTTTATACCCATGTATTTGCTGAAAGGCTGGATTGGCAGCGTGACGGCGTTTCGGTTGATGAAGAAGGTCACGCAACAGATCTGATGACAGACGAAGCCGTCAGTATTATTGAAGGGCGAAACGATCAGCCTTTTCTGATGTGGCTGGCTTACAACGCGCCCCATAGCCCATTGCAGCATCCACCAACTTACTCTGACCTGAATGATTATCCGCAGATCAGCGACCGCAGCGTTTACGCAGAGATGGTTACCCATGTAGATGCTGGTATTGGTCGAGTATTGGATACCCTAGAAGCGCAGGGCATTCTCGAAGAGACCATAGTTATTTTCTCCAGCGACAACGGCGGCGTGCCGGGCCTCGGTGCCAGCAACGGAATTTTACGCGGCGCGAAGCGTGATGCCTTAGAGGGCGGAATGCGGGTTCCCGGATTAATAAGCTGGGTCGGAACAATCGATTCAGGTGGTCTTTTAGAGCAGCCTATTGCGGTACATGATTGGTTGCCTACTCTATTGGACGCAGTTGGAGGTGATTCCGATGTCGTAGTTGATACCTACGGTCAGAGTATGTGGGCCGCTATTGCCGATGGAGTAGAAGTACCACGAAATACTATTGTTATGGGCGCAACAGGCAGTCTGGGTGTTTTTGAATGGCCGTTGAAGCTCGTGGCCGTTGAGAATGCCGAAACTGGTGAACAAAGTTATAGCCTATTCAATGTGGTTGATGATCCCAGTGAGCAGAACGATCTAGTCGCGGATAATCCCGAAATAGCCGGACGATTGATTGCCGAAATAGCGGCTATGCCAGTGCCAGAAGTAAATAGACTTGAACCTGTATTTAATAACTCTCCACGCTACTACCCAGCAGATGTGCCGACTTACGATGCTCGCCATATAGGTATAAGAGAGCCATGGGCCGAAGCAGTAACCAACGGCACATTGCCAGAATATTATGAAGAGCTTTAATTTTTCCATAAGCGGCTGGTCGCGCACATAATTAATTGGTAAAAGTAGGGTAAACCCCTAGTTTTTTGATCCTATTATTAAGAGCTTATTGATTTGCCCCTATGAATAATTTGAACGGATTTATAGTTTAGTTGAGATTGGACAAAGAGAGGATGAAGTAGATGTTAAAAACAAATATATTCATAAATGGACGCATGCTTGTTGCGGTCCTAGCCTTAGTTGGCCTAGCGGCGGCGCATAGCGCCAACGCGCAGCTATATCCGATGGATTCCAGGCAGGGCATGCCCGGAGAAGAGCTGTTCCCGGTCTGTAGCTTTTGTCATGGAGCCGAAGGGCAGGGCGGTCCCGCGCTAGATGCTCCGGCACTGGCGGGAATGGAAGCTTGGTACGTTGAAAGACAACTACACAACTTCAGAAATCGAACTCGCGGCATGCATTATGAAGATGTGCCAGGCGTGCAAATGTCTATTGTTTCCGGCATGGTCAGAAACGATGCGACCATAAAAAATATTGCTGAATACATCGAGGACATGGAGCCGGGTGCGGCACCAGAGTTGGCTCGTGGCGAACCAGCCGGCACTGCTAGACCATTTATTTGGCGCTCAAAGTATGCAGAACTAATACACCCGGATGAGCCAGATGTGGCTAAGGGTGAAGAAATTTATACGGGTGCTTGCATTGCCTGCCACGGAATTAACGGTAACGGTAATGTCTTGCTAGGGGCTCCCAAGTTGGTTAATCAAACCGATTGGTATATGGAGCGACAGCTGCAGTATTTTAAAGACGGAATCAGAGGGGCGGATCTAACAGATATATATGGACCGCAGATGGCGATTTTCGCAAAAACTTTGGCAGGCGAGCAGGCAATTGCCGATGTCGTTGCCTACATAATGACTCTATAGGGGGATAGCCGAATGAAACTTAATATATTGATACTTACTACTCTGCTGGCGATCTTCCAGTTTTCAGCCGCAAATGCTGACATGGTCGAAATTAAACTGGTGGATACTCAGGACGAAACGCGCGGTTGGTGCGTTGATCTTTTTGCGCATCTAACTAACGCCATGCCACTTGGGGGCTTTCAGGGCCACGATTGTTTTTTGTATATGGGTGGCGTTCAGATCGACCAAGGCTTTGATGAAGCCTCTATTGCCGAGGGCAAATTTGTACTTCCTTATTGGGATGTGTGTATGACTCTGCAAGAGCAAAAGCACCATTCGTATATAGCGGCGGAACCCTGTATAGATGAGCCTGCTCAGAAATTCACCATGCACGACAACGGTCGCATTACGGCCGATACTGCGCCGGAGCTCTGTCTAACTATTGGCTCTATCACCATACCCGGTGGCGGCCGACTGGCCCCCGTGGGAGCAAGACCACCTGCGGACAATTCCACCATTCCACAGATTCGTCGTATGACTTTTGATAACTGTTCCGATGACGCTACGATAGCGGCGCTGCAAACCTGGACTCTACGCAAGGGCGAATACGCGCCGGAAGAGATCACCATGCCGCACCGATTTGAACTGACCGATTAATACTTAGACCTGTGTTTTCTGGGGTATTTAAATTGATGGCCGGCAACACTAACTCTGTTGCCGGTATTTTTATTGGGGGATAACTAAATGAATCGTAAATTAAAATTTTCTGCACTCTATATAAGCCTTGTAACAGCTGTGTTTTTGTCGGGCTGCAATAGCCAAACCGATGAAGTTGCAAGCGATATGGATGGCAGCACTGCGCCTGACACTATTTTTGTGAATGGCAAAATCCTAACAGTTGATACTGACTTCAGTATTGCCAGCGCACTGGCTGTCTCGGGCTCTCGGATCGAAGCAGTTGGCGGTGATGAGGTTGCCTCTCTCGCCGGGCCTAACACTGAAATAATCGATCTCGAAGGCAAAACCGTTATCCCCGGGCTTATCGATAACCATATTCATTATTTGCGCGGAACCAACTATGCGGCCTATGAACTGCGTATTCACGGGGTGACTTCGCGGGCAGAAGTACTACGTCGAATAACTGAGCGAGCAGAGCAGCTAGGGCCAGATCAATGGATTTTTATTTTCGGAGGTTGGCACGAACAACAGTTTGAAGATCGACCCGGTGGTTTTAGCCTAGAAGAGTTAAATCAGGCTGCCCCGAATAATCCGGTTTATATCCAGCGAACCTATTCCAATTTCTATATGAACAGTATGGCCCTGAATATTCTCGCACCTCAGTTAGGAGATTTTGAAATCGGTGAGTCTGGAGTGGTTACTGACAATCGATCAGGTCGCTTTGTTATGGCTGAAGCCATGAAATATTTCCCCTTTGCCACCAATATGGAAGAGCGCAAAGAGGAAGTCAGAGCCTTTAACGACTATCTGAACAGCATGGGTATAACCGCGGCCTGGGATGCCGGTTATCTGGACGGTTCTTACGACCCGGTCATAGAACTCTACGAGGAAGATGATCTGAGCTTGCGCGTATTTTATGCTCTGCGCTACTGGGCAGAATCAGCCCGCACCGCCACGGCAGCAGCTGAGCTTCTGGATCGCGAGAGCGCATATCAGCGCGACGACTATTTTGGAATACTGGCAATAGGTGAGCACGTGCACGGATATCTGCACGATTCCACCGCCTCTGCGGATCCGCTGGCAGAATCCTACTGGGATGAGTGGGAACAGATTGTCGAGGCCGCCGCACGCAACGGCTGGCAGGTCAATGAGCACGTAATGCAGGATTTAACTGCCAACCGCATGATGGATATTTACGAGCGTCTGTCAGCGCAATATCCCGTAGAAGAAGCACGCTGGGTATTAGGACATGCTGACCTGTGGGAGCCGGAAACCATTGCGCGAGCGCGAGATCTTGGCCTGCACATTAGTTTGGCTAATCACACGGTAAAAGTTCCCATCGATGGAAGGGCTTCGCCTCCGGTTCGCGAAATTCAGGACAGTGGAATTATCTGGGGCATGGGTTCTGATGGAACCATTGTTGCTACCTACAACCCTTTCCATACTATTTGGGAATATACCGCAGGCAAAGTGTTTCCAAACAAGCAGAAGTATCAAGCCGATGAAGTGATTAGTTTGGAAGATGCGCTAATTGCGCATACTCGATCTAACGCTTACCTGTTCTTTATGGAAGACAAAATTGGAACCCTTGAGTCAGGAAAATATGCCGACCTTGTCGTGCTGGATAGGGACTACCTCGAAACGCCACCGGATGAAGTTCGCGACATAAAGCCCCTGATGACTATGGTGGCTGGCAAGGTGGTTTATCAGGATGCCAGTTTCTAGCTGTGGTTTTAAAGAGCACAGGCGTACAATAGGCGGCTATTCAATTTATTCAGGCCGCACTTTTGCCTAAAAAAGGCACTGCCAGCAGTAACAAGGTTTCAAACCAACAAAACATCGAAGGGCGAGTTATCGCCCATCGCGATGGCTTTGGTTTTGTAAAAGCCGATCCAGACGATATATATCTCAGCAAAGACGAAATGCGCCAGGTTTTTAATGGTGATCTTGTTTCTGTAAAGCTGGGTAGAGTGGACTCGCGCGGTCGCCGTGACGGTACTATTTTGGAAGTGCTGGAACGTAGTAACGATATTATGGTGGGCCAATATTTGGTCGATCGCGATTTCGGCTATCTTCGACCCGAGGGTAGTTCGGCCATTGATATCCATATTCTTCCTGAAAATTCCGGTGGCGCTAGTCACGGACAGATGGTTTCTGTCGCGATAACCGAATACCCCACAACCCACGCTCCTGCGCACGGAAAAGTCGTGGAGGTCTTGGGTGAAAAAATGGATGCCGGTGTTGAAATTCAGGTGGCTATAAGACGCTTTGGCATTCCCCATGAATGGCCGGACGGTGTGGAAGAGGCGGCAAACAAATTTGGTAGTACAGTCAATGAAGCGCATATCAAACATAGGTTAGATCTGCGCGAAGAGCCCTTTGTCACTATAGACGGAGAAGATGCTCGTGATTTTGATGATGCGGTTCTCTGTAAACCTTTCAAGAAAGGCTGGAAGCTTTGGGTTGCCATAGCTGATGTCTCTGAATACGTTGCTCCCGGATCTGAGCTGGACAAAGAGGCGGTAAATCGAGGCAACTCGGTATATTTCCCCGACCATGTTGTACCCATGCTCCCAGAAGCGCTGTCCAACGGACTTTGCTCGCTAAACCCCCATGTTGATCGGCTGGCAATGGTTTGCGAAATGGATATCGACGGCGCTGGAGCGGTAACTGGCTATCGCTTTGCTGAAGCGGTTATTCGATCCCACGCTAGATTAACTTACACCCGAGTCTTCCAGGCTCTGGAAGAGGTTGGGCAGGCTGAGCAGTCCGTGCGAAAGGAAATGGGTAGCATCAGCCAGCGTATCGACGATCTTGCGGCCCTGTTTGATATTTTATTTGCTGCCCGTCAAAAGCGTGGCGCTATGGAATTTGAGACTGTTGAAACTCGAATTATTTTTGACCGCAATCGAAAAATTGAGCGCATTGATCCAGTGCATCGTAATCAGGCTCACCGGATTATTGAAGAATGCATGCTCTGCGCCAATGTTTGCGCAGCGGGATTTTTGGAGTCTCAAAAAGTACCTGGGCTATTTCGGGTTCATGAGCCACCGGTTGCTGACCGACTAAACTCTTTGCAAGATTATCTAAGCCAGCTTGGCTTATACCTGGGTGGCGGTGATAAGCCCGCGCCTGTGGATTTCAAAAAACTTGCCGATCAGGTGGCGGATCGTCCGGACTTCTCGGTAGTGCAAATGCAAATGTTGCGATCTATGCAGCAGGCCGTTTACCAACCTGAAAACCTGGGGCATTTTGGATTGGCTTACGAGTGCTATGCGCACTTTACCTCTCCAATAAGGCGTTATCCTGATTTACTGATACACAGAGCAATTCGTTCGGTTATTCGTAGTGGTCAAAAATCAGACAAGGTAATAAGAGTCAAAGGAGCATCGAACCTTAAAAAGGCGGCTATCTACCCTTACGATGAAACCGCCCTAGCAAACCTAGGTGAGCAATGCTCACAGAATGAGCGTCGCGCTGATGAAGCTACCCGTGATGTGATGCAGTGGCTTAAGTGCGAATACCTGCTAGAACGGGTAGGTGAGAAGCACATGGCGATTGTCAGTGCGGTGACAGGTTTTGGATTGTTTGTAGAGCTGCAAGATCTATACATCGAAGGCCTGATACATATAACTGCCTTGCCAAAAGACTATTACGAATTTGATCAGGCCAGCATGAAGTTGATTGGCCGCTCAACTCGGCGTATCTTCTCGCTCGGTGATCGGGTGCTAGTGCAAATTGCCCGGGTAAATTTAGATGATCGCAAAATTGATCTTGTGCTCGCGGATTCCAATTCTGATTCTGAAAATCAATCAGAACCGAAATCTCGTCGAGGTAGTCGCAGAGAAAACTTGCCGGCAGACCCTTGGGCTAATTCAAGAGCTAATGCGAAGGCCAAGGTCAAAAAAACCGGCAAGAAGCGCACAACCCCAAAGCATAAACGAAAAAGAAAATGACCCATCGTTCTGATTTAATTGTCGGCTTTCATGCCGTTCAATCCCTATTAAAAACCAATCCTAGCCGTGCAAATTCCATGTTGGTATTGCGCGGGCGTCGTGATCAGCGCCTTTTAAAAACTATCGCCATGGCGGAAAAGGCCGGCGTCGAAATTAAAAAAGTTACCGGCGAAGAGCTTGATAAATTAGTGGATAGTACGCGCCACCAGGGCGTTGTACTTTACGCAGACAAAGGCAAGGTCTACGACGAACGCTGGATGTTTGAGTATCTGGAGATGCTCGAACACAAACCTCTGATTCTTATTCTTGATGGCATCACCGACCCCCACAACTTGGGCGCCTGCTTGCGCAGTGCCGATGCCGCTGGCGTTGATGCGGTTATTGTTCCCCGGGATAAATCCTGCGGGTTAACTCCGGTTGTTCGAAAGGTTGCAAGCGGTGGGGCAGATACTGTGCCTTTTGTATTGGTAACCAACTTATCCCGCACTATGGAAAAGCTGCGTGATTCAGGAATCTGGATTGTTGGAGCCGCTGGTGAGGCTGATCAGGGTGTTAGCGAGATAGATTTTACCGTGCCAACAGCCCTGGTAATGGGATCGGAAGACCGCGGTTTACGCCGTTTAACCCGTGAATGTTGCGATTATTTGGCCAATATTCCTATGGCTGGCTCTGTTGCCAGCTTAAACGTATCTGTGGCCACTGGAGTGGTGCTATACGAAGTGGTGCGTCAACGTAGCTTGGGTGGCTCTCCAACTAAGAGTAGTTCCAAGTCTTAATTCCGATTGCTAACTTAATTTCGATTACTAGGAAGTTCCCTTCAGCCGATTTCTCTCTTTTTAATACCCTTAGAATTGCTTAGATAGACCATATTCTCTTGCATTCAGTGGGTTGAACCCCTAAAATCGCGCGCCTCCCAAATGACCCTGTGTCTCGCAAGGCTGTTTGGGCTCCTTGCTTCACCCTTAACCAACAGGGGAAGCTACCTAAACCCGAAGGAGAAACAATGAGACATTACGAAATCGTTTTTATGGTCCATCCGGATCAGAGCGAACAAGTACCGAGCATGGTTGAGCGTTACACCAAAGCTATCGAAAGTAGCGGAGGTACAGTGCATAGACTAGAAGATTGGGGACGACGTCAGCTCGCGTACCACATTCAAAAAATTCACAAAGCGCACTACATTCTGATGAATGTTGAATGTACTGGTGAAGCACTTGAAGAATTAACAACTAACTTCCGCTATAACGACGCTGTATTGCGCAATCTGATTGTGCGACGCGACGGTCCAGTTACTGATGAAACTGCCATCATGCAGCAAGAGCGCGAAGACAAAGAACGGGATGCTACTAAAGAAGCCGATGAAAGACGTCGCGCCGCTGAACGTGCTGCAGAACGAGAGCTAGAAGCCAAGAAAGCGGCTGAAGCTCCAAAAGCAGAGCCAGCAGTAGAAGCTGAGCCAGAAGCAGAAGCAGAAGCAGAAGCAGAAGCAGAAGCTGAGCCAGAAGTTGAAGCTGAGCCAGAAGCGGAAGCGGAAGCTAAGCCAAAAGCCAAAGCTAAGCCAAAAGCCAAGCCAAAAGCTAAGCCAAAAGCAAAAGCCAAAGCTGAACCAGAAGCTGAGCCCGAAGAAGAGCCTAAAGCAGAAGCTGCTGAAGAATCTGACGAAAAGACTGAGGAGAAATAGAGATGGCACGATTCTCAAGACGACGTAAGTTTTGCAAATTCACCGCTGAAGGCGTTGAACATATTGACTATAAAGATCTCGATACTTTGAAAGAGTATATTTCCGAGAACGGTAAAGTTATTCCTAGCCGTATTACCGGCACAAAAGCACGCTATCAGCGCCAGCTTACAACCGCCATAAAACGCGCGCGTTTCCTAGCTCTGGTTCCATACACTGACAACCACAAGGGGTAATCGGAATGAACGTTATCCTTCTTGAAAAAGTCGGCCGCATCGGCGACATTGGTGATCAGGTTGATGTTAAAGCTGGTTTTGGACGCAACTACCTTATTCCACTGGGTAAAGCGGTTAGAGCAACTGCTGACAATGTTGAGAAGTTTGAATCTCGTCGCGCCGAGCTTGAAAAGGCTGCTGCGGACAAGCTGACTTCAGCAACTGGCAGAGCGAAGTTGCTTGAAGCTCTGGGTCAAATCACTATCACGCAGCTAGCAAGTGACGAAGGTCGTTTGTTTGGTTCTGTTGGTACACGCGAAATCGCTGAAGTAGTAACTGCAGCGGGCGAAGAAATAAGTAAAGCCGAAGTTCAGCTGCCGGAAGGCGCACTTCGAGATATCGGCGAGTACGATATCGAACTGCAATTGCACTCTGACGTTTCTGTAACTCTTAAACTGGTTGTAGCTCCGGAATAGTCTTTTTCAGACTGAAATCGAAATGGCCGGCAGAGCAATCTCCCGGCCATTTTTATGTACAGGATGTACGGTATGCCGCGGGTGCATGGATGCACAGGAGCGGCGATGTACAGGATGTGCATACGGTTTTTTGAGTAAATCTCCCAAATATAGATGGCAAGGGCAAAAGCAGACTACAATGCTTGTCCAAAAAAAATGTTTGAAAATAATAGTCCACAATGACCTCAGAAGTTCGAGTCTATCAGCGCGAAGAAGTCACTCAACCCTGCAAGCGGGTTTTGGTTGCTAATTCCAAAGGTGGAAGTGGCAAAAGCACCTTGGCTACCAATCTTGCAGCCGCCTTTGCACGTCGAGAATACGAGACCACACTGGTTGATTGTGATCCGCAAGAGACATCACTTTTTTGGTTAAATCAGCGCAGTGGCGAACAGCCCCTAATATACGGAATTTCTGGCGTCCCTCAGCCTTCAAGACCGACTTTAGATTGGTTCCTCAGAGTTCCAAGGATGACTGAACGGCTGGTTATAGATAGCCCCGGTGGAATTGATTTGGCCCGGTTAACCAGCATGGTAGATAAAGTCGATCTGATTCTTGTGCCTTTGTTGCCCTCGGCTATCGACATCCACGCAACTACAGAATTTATAAAAAACATATTTCTAAGCGGCGCGTTTAGAAATACCGACAAGCAGATATTTGTGGTTGGCAATCGAGTTCACCGACGCAATAAATACTTCCATCAGCTAAATCGTTTCTTACGCGCGCAAAAAATTTCAGACATAATCCATCTCCCGGATTCTTACGTGTTTTTGCGTTGCGCTGACGAAGGCATGGGGGTTTTAGATCTAGACCCTAATCCCCGCATTCGTCGTGAACAGCAGGCCGTAGAGCATCTTATCGAGACTGTAGAGGCAGCCTTGAATGAATGATATGACGGCCACTGACTTTGCCGGTGGTTACCCCGAACACCAAGAGGTAGTCCTACCTCACTCTTTAGAAGCCGAACAAGCAGTTATCGGCGGATTAATGCTGGCCGGAGATAAAATTTTCGATCAGATAGCCAGTCTGGTGCGCGAAGATGATTTTTATCGGGCTGAACATAGACTGATATACGGCGCTCTTGGCCGCCTGGCAGAAGATAAAGAGCCCTTTGATCCCATCACTATTTGTGATGACCTCAGTGGTCGTAAAGAATTAGACAAGGCTGGTGGCTCAACTTACATAGCCGACCTTGCTACCAGTACCGCCAGCGCAGCAAATGTAGAAGCTTACGCTCGCATTGTTCGTGAGCGGGCTACGCTTCGCCAGTTAATCGAGGCGGCAGATGCGCTAAAAGATCGCAGTTATAACCCCGAAGGGGTGGAATCGAGGGATCTGCTTTCTGAGGCTGAGAAACGCCTTATTGATATCGCTGAAAGTGGTCCTAAAGACGATGCGATGAAAGACACCGATACGCTTCTTAAGGGAGCAATCGAGCGTATCAACGAACTGTACGAATCGGACAGCCCAATCACCGGAGTTAGTACCGGCTTTACTGACTTGGACGAAAAAACTTCCGGTTGGCAGAAATCAGATCTAGTAATAGTCGCGGCGCGGCCTTCAATGGGTAAAACCGCTTTTGCACTGAATATGGTTGAGCATGCCATATTCAACACAGACCAACCCGTATTAGTATTTAGCCTAGAGATGCCTGCACAGTCATTAATGATGCGGCTGTTAGCATCGGTTGGCCGAATTGAATTGAAAAAAATTCGCGACGGTAATCTTAGCGGCGACGAATGGGATCAGCTGTCCCGGGCGGCAACCAGGCTCAAGGGTAAAAAACTCTTTATCGATGACACGCCTGGACTAACGCCCACAGAAGTTAGAGCTCGAACCCGGCGCTTAGCTCGCGAGCACGGCGCTCCAGCGATGATTATGTTGGATTACTTGCAACTTATGCGTGTAGTGGGTGCAGGGGACAACAGAGTTCAGGAAATCTCGGAGATTTCCCGTTCCTTGAAGCAGGTTGCACGAGAGTTTGATTGTCCGATGATTGCTCTGTCGCAGTTAAATCGTGGCGTAGAGCAGCGGCCGAATAAACGACCAATGAACTCAGACCTGCGGGAATCTGGTGCTATCGAGCAAGATGCCGACGTAATTCTTTTTATATACCGCGACGAATACTACGACGAAGATAGCGCGGACAAAGGTATTGCCGAGATAATTATCGGCAAGCAGCGGAATGGCGAAATCGGCACCTGCAAACTTCAGTTTGAAGGCCAATACACGCGCTTTAATAATCTCGCCCGAGATTATTTTGCGGGCACCGATAAATTTGGCGACTAGTTAGCTTCGATAACAATAATCACCTAATGAATATGCACGTCTTTCGACACATCGCAGAATTGCGAGCTCAGCTCGATTCCCTGAGAAGGGAGGGCAAGACTATTGCCTGTGTGCCGACCATGGGAAATCTGCACGAAGGCCATTTACAGTTGATTCGATTGGCTCGGCAGAAAGCCGATATTGTGGTAGCGACAATCTTTGTTAATCGACTTCAATTTGGTTTGAACGAAGACTGGGATCAATATCCCCGAACTTTCGAGAGCGATTGCGAAAAACTTGATAATGATTCATGCGACTTTCTTTTTGCGCCAGATGAAATCGAGATGTATGCAAACGGCATGGAAGGGCAGACCAGAGTGATTTCTCCCACTATGACTGACGTTTTTTGCGGCGCTTCTCGCCCAGGGCACTTTGAAGGCGTAACTACCGTTGTTACCAAGCTATTTCATATTGTCGAACCGGATATCGCCGTTTTTGGCCTAAAAGATTTCCAGCAGCTAGCCATTGTGAAGCGAATGGCGACCGACCTCTGTATGGGCATTGAAATAATTGGCGCGACCGTCGCTCGCGATACCGACGGTTTGGCCTTAAGTTCACGCAATGCTTTTATAACGGAAGATGAGCGCCCAAATGCAAATCAGCTGTATAAATCTTTGAGCTGGGCTGTGCAGAAAATTGAGCAGGGCGAGCGGGACTATAGGCAGTTAGAAGCCGAGGCGATTCAGCAGATTGAGGCCGCCGGATTTAGAGCGGATTATTTATCTGTATGCAATGCCAATACCTTGGATCTCGCAGTGGACGAGGACAAAGAATTGGCTATACTTGGCGCCCTTTTTACTTCAGGCGCACGTCTGATAGACAACCTAACACTCAGCATAGACTGAGTTAGGTATCGAGAGAGACTATAAATGAACCTAAAAATGCTTAAGGCGAAATTGCACCTTGCCAGTGTTACGCACGCTGAACTCGAGTATGACGGTTCCTGCGCTATCGACCAGGATCTGCTGGATCAAGCGGGTCTTCGTGAGTTCGAGGCGATTGATGTCTACAATGTGAACAACGGCGAACGCTTTTCTACCTATATTATTTTGGGTGAGCGTGGCTCTGGCATGATATCCATGAACGGAGCAGCAGCCCGTAAAGTGCAGGTAGGCGACCGTGTAATTATTGCCGCTTACGGACAATACTCCGAAGCAGAGGCTGAAAAACATATACCTAAGCTGGTCTATTTTGACGGCGACAATAAGATTGCGCGTACTAACCAAGGTATTCCAATACAGGCAGTTTAGTTCGTGAGATACATGAAGTAACAAAGGGGTAATTCGGTATTAATTATGTCTAGCTCAATAGAAACCCACGCAATACCCCAGTCCTTTTTGGACAATTCTCATATTGATAATCAGGACTACGAATCTATGTATCGTCAGTCCATCGAAGCCCCGGACACCTTCTGGGCCGATCAGGCCAAAAAGTTTCTCACCTGGGATCGCGAATGGGATCAAGTCACCCATAGTGACTTCAAAACCGGACAAGCCTCCTGGTTTAGCGGCGGTCAATTAAATGTAACGGTCAACTGTATCGATCGATATTTACCAGAGCGAGCGGATCAAACCGCTATTATTTGGGAGGGCGACAATCCCGATGACAGTACTCATATCACCTATTCCCAATTGCATGAAAATGTCTGCCGATTTGCCAACGTACTAAAAGCGCAAGGCGTCAAAAAAGGCGATCGGGTCTGCATCTATCTGCCCATGATTTTAGAAGCAAGCTACGCCATGCTGGCTTGTGCACGAATTGGCGCGATTCATTCCGTGGTATTTGGTGGCTTCTCACCAGAGGCCCTTAAAGACCGAATAAATGATAGCGATTGCACAACCCTGATCACAGCCGACGAAGGCGTGCGTGGGGGCAAGCAAGTACCCCTAAAGGCTAATGCTGACAAAGCCATGGGCCAATGCCCGGGTTTAAGTACCTGCATTGTGGTCAAGCGCACAGGCGCCGATATTGAGATGCAGTCTGGAAGAGATATCTGGTATCAGGAAGCAGCTGAATCCGTTTCAGCAGATTGCCCGCCGGAATCCGTAGACGCAGAAACTCCGCTTTTTATTCTCTATACGTCTGGTTCCACCGGTAAACCTAAAGGCGTAATGCATACCACTGGCGGATATCTCTTGATGGCCGCTATGACTTTCAAATATGCCTTTGATTATCAAGAGGGCGATATTTACTGGTGTACTGCCGATGTGGGGTGGATTACCGGTCATACCTATAATGTGTACGGCCCCTTGGCCAATGGCGCAACCACTCTGATGTTTGAGGGGGTGCCAACTTATCCGGACGCTTCTCGGTGCTGGCAGATATGTGACAAGCATCAGGTAAATCAGTTTTATACGGCGCCAACTGCTATTAGAGCTTTGATGGGTGTCGGCAATGATTTTGTTACCAAAACATCCAGATCTAGCCTGAAGCTGCTTGGTACGGTGGGCGAACCCATTAATCCCGAAGCGTGGGAATGGTATTTCAATGTGGTGGGCGAAGGCCGTTGTCCTGTTGTTGATACCTGGTGGCAGACAGAAACCGGCGCACATATGATAACTCCGTTGCCTGGCGCCACAGTTATGAAGCCCGGTTCTGCCACAAGACCATTTTTTGGCGTTCAGCCGGTAATAGTAGATGAGCAGGGCAATGAGCTTGAAGGTGAGGCTGCTGGCAACCTTTGCATAAAAGCCTCTTGGCCGAGCCAAATCCGGTCAATCTATGGCGATCACCAGCGCATGATCGATACTTACTTTTCCACTTACCCCGGTTATTACTTTACCGGCGACGGAGCTCGCCGTGATGCGGATGGTTTTTATTGGATTACGGGTCGGGTTGATGATGTTCTCAACTGTAGCGGGCATAGATTAGGCACTGCGGAAATCGAGAGCGCTTTGGTGTTACACCCAGATGTTAGTGAAGCGGCTGTTGTTGGCTACCCTCATGATATTAAAGGGCAGGGCATTTATGCCTATGTGACGCTAATGCTGGGCTCAGAATACAGCGAGGAGCTACAGAAAGAACTTGTGGGTCTTTGCGTGCAAGAAATTGGCCCCATCGCCAAGCCAGATATAATTCAAATGGCGCCAGGGTTACCAAAAACTCGCTCGGGCAAAATTATGCGACGTATTCTTCGCAAAATTGCCTGTAATGAACTGGATAGCCTTGGAGATACCAGTACATTGGCAGATCCAAGCGTAGTCGAAGATTTAATAGAAAACCGAGCTAATCAATAACTAGATATCGTTGAGCAGCCCAAGTGATTTTGGGTGTGGTTCTAGAAAGCTTTGATCTTGGTAGTACTCAGAGGCAGTGTCGGAATAGTGCCGCATCAAAATAAGCGGCGCTATTAAAGGTACCTCTCCTATTCTGTAGGACTCTATTAGGCCGGTTAACTCAGCTTTTTGTTCTGAGGTCAGGGTGCGCTTCAAATAGCCCTGCATGTGCTGTAGCGCATTGGTATTGCCTTTTCGTCCACCTATTCGTTTCATACCGTCCATCAAAATGAATTCGTAACGGTTCGCCAAGGTAGATATGGAATACTTGCCGGCGCGAGCCAGAAGCTTGCCTGCAAGCTTGCAGTGCCTCTGTGACTTGGCCATTAACAAATATTTTTGATTACTGTGAAAGTTGATAACTTCAGCACGGGTGGGCTTGCCATCTTTTAGCTGGCGCCACTCTTGATAGAGAAAAACCCGAGTTACAAAATTTTCTCGTAACTTCGAATCCATAAGGCGCCCGGCTTCTTCTATAGGCAGGTTTGGATAGCGTTTTTGTATTTGTTGCGCAAAGGCGCCTTTGCCCTGTGTGTTTAACGAATTGCCGTTTGGGTGATACACCTTTACGCGGAAGGCGCCACAGCTGGGTGAGTTTTGCATAAAGATAAATCCGCGCAACGGTTCCAGTTCAGACCTCTTAGACTCCGCTAAGCTTGTTAAAGCCTCGGTGTGGTCTATATCTGGATTCTTGATTTCGAGGATGCGGATACCATTCCCTGTATCTACTAGGCGTATGGCCTCTCTCGGAATGGGTAATCCAATTTCTACTTCCGGGCAGGTATCTACAAAGCGGAACCAATGAGACAAAACATCTCGACAGTATCGTGAAAGTTTATGTCCTCCGTTGTGCCTTACTTCTTCGCCGAGTAAGCAGCGACTGATACCCACGGGTATCAAGTTTGAGGTGGAATCTGAATTAGGAGTACTAGGCATTTCCTAAGTATAGGCTAGTCCTCACCCCCCTTAGTTGCATGCGGTGCTACAATTTCATTAAACCCTTATAGAGTTTAGAAATTGTCCCTCGCTAAACGTATTATTCCCTGTCTAGATGTTGATCAAGGTCGAGTCGTCAAGGGTGTTAACTTTGTTGATATCCGT
>Ga0302116_1000017_pt1 | contig 84762 bp, 44 predicted proteins | sample AG5_SCM_MG_FD_203124 | JGI IMG/M metagenome (GOLD analysis project Ga0302116, IMG submission 203124) | Marine microbial communities from Western Arctic Ocean, Canada - AG5_SCM | ecosystem: Environmental > Aquatic > Marine > Oceanic | place: Canada: Western Arctic Ocean | collected 2017-10-01 | reverse complement strand
CAGTGCATAGTACCATGACCGGGGCTGTGCTGTGGAGGGCAGTGGCGGGAGGCATCCGCGCCGTCGCGCGCATGTCACTTCGCCAACCTCGCCAGCACGGCGGTAACGCGGTCCTGGCGCACGTGCACAGGCCGTCGACGCGCCCGGCCGCGTCGCAGCCACGCGGCGCTCGCGTCGGCGGTGTCGGCGGTGTCGGCGCGGCGGGCCCGGCGACTCGAGCCGCGGCCGCCGTCGGCGCCATCGCCCGCCGAAACGCGGGCGCATCCACCGCACGCATCGACCGCACGCTCGCCGTCGGCATCGCCCCGAGCGGATCGCCACGCGCGATGCGATCCGCCGCCGTGATCCTAAACGCGTCCAACGACGACGACGATGAAGGCGACGCGTCCGAGCGCGTAAACCTGGATCTGGACGACGATCCCTTCGAGCACGTCGCGCTCCCGCCAATCGACGACGCCGCCTTCGACGCCATGCTCGACGACATCATCGAAGACGACGACGAAACCGAGGGAGACGACGCGTCATCGGCACCCGGCGGAGGATCCTACTCGATGCCCGGCGACGAGCTCCCGTGGGACGCCTCCGGGTCGTGGCCCGAATTCGACGCTTTACTCGGGAAACTCATGGCGAAAGGGTACAAAATCGAAGTCGACCCGGTCGTCTCAGACGGACCCGGGGAGGGCGCCGTGGACACGAGCGTGTCCACGCCGGAGTGGGCCAGGGCCGTCGCCGAGTCCTACGAAGACGAGGACGAAACGGAGGACGATCTCGCGGATCCCTTCGCGGCCGTCGCTAAACAAAAAGGCGAATGGGACACCGACGACGACGACTCACTCGTCGAGCTCTCCTACGCCAATAAGAAGCGGCTTCTGCTCGAGTTCAGCCGGGACCGCGAGGACCTACTTCGCAAGCTCCTGTCCGCGAAGGAGCTGTACATCCTGGCGGATCACGCGCTGCCGAAAGACCAAGGCAACGCGGGGGGCCGGAAACAAGTCAACGCGATGAAACGGCTTCGAGCTCGGCTCGGAGTCGACGCCTCGGACCTGGCCCACACGTGCGCGGCCGTCGGGGGCGGGGACACGATGGGCGCGTGCACGTTCTCGGACGTCACCAGGCTCATCCACGTCTTTGCCGATGACGTGTCGCCGCAGTTCAGGCCGGAGCGATCGTCGATGCAGTCGCTGCTGCGGCGCATCACCGCCCTCGCCGACACGGACAAGCCCGCCGACTACGTTCCAGAGCCGGCGCCGGAAAAGCTGTCGGCGCAGCCGAAGTGGGTCGATCGCCGCGAGCGTCGCCCGCCCCGCCGCGAGTACGAGGAGGACCGGTACGTTCGTCCCGGTAGTTCAGCCGGTAGGGGCCGAGGGGGCGGTCGCGGAGGTCGCGGGTACGATTCCCAGAGGGGTCGCGGCCGAAACGATTCCAGTTTTAACCGACCCACGCGAGGAGGGCGCAACGAACGGTACTACGACGACGACGACGGGTACAGGCCGTCACCACGTGGGCGCGCGATGGAACGTGGAACCGATGACGGATTCGGCGGGTACGGCGGCGGTGGACAACGCGGCCGGGACCGAGGCTTCGACGATCGGAATTCCGAACGCGGGTTCGAGAGGTTCGAGCGTGGTCGATCGAGCCGCGACGGCTTTTACGACCGCGGCGACGACGGATGGGACACCAGGCCGTCGCGCGGGGGACGCGGAGGTCGCGGGTTCGATTCCCAGAGGGGCCGCGGCCGGGGCCGCGGCGACCGGCCGGGCATGGGCGATCGCGACGCGGATTTCGGCCGGCGGGCGCGGACTAAAGGAGGGTTCGGCAGCGACCTCGACGGCTTGGACCGAGGTGAAGACGACGGCGGCGGAGGCGACCGGGGTGGGGACCGGGGTGAGGACCGTGACCGTGACCGTGCGTACGGCGCGCGCGGTGATTCGTTCCGCGGCGGTGAACGCGGCCGCGCGTACGAGAGGTTCGGACCTCGCGAGCAGGAGAGGCGGGGACGCGCGGCGATGGGAGGACGCGGGGGGCGCGGCCGGGGCGGCGGTATGGGCGGTAGGGGCGATCGAGGCGGCGGCCGCGGTTGGAGCCGCGGGAGGGACGACCGTGACGGAGGGGATAGGGGTCGGTTCGACGATCGGAACGAGCGCGGGTTCGATTCCCGGGAGGATCGCGGCGGTTTCCGCAGGGAGTCCCGCGAGTCCTCCGGCGAGCGCGGTGGCGGCGACCGGAACAGGGTTCGCATGTGGAAGCCGAAGAACCAGTTTGGGGAGGAGGAAGGCGGGTGGAACCGGGACTGAGCGCGGACCGAGTGCGCGATCAATTTGATTTTTTGTCTCTGTGAACGACGGGCGAGTCGAGAGTCGGTGTCTTTGTTTTGGAATGGTTCACATGCAAACGCGAAAATACAAGTACAACTTCTTCAGCTTCGAAACGACGTGTACATAGGGTACATATAGGGTACATAGGTCACGTTCAACGCCTTCACCTGGCACCCGGCCTGCCCTTGAACGTGCGGGTCACCGCGGCGCCCGGCACGCGCCTCGGCTGCTCCACGATACGAACCGGCACGGGCTGCACCGCGACGTCGGCATCCGCCGCGCTGAAATCAACGCCGCTGAATCCGGCGATCAACACGCCGGCTTTATAGGAGAAGAACCCTAGGACGGCGGCGAAGAAGTCGCCGTAGTGCGGGTGCGCCACGTCAGTCGCCTCCACGTACCTCGCGCCCCACGTGCCCATCAGCGCGAGCATCAACAGACGAACGGGCCCCGACGCGGCGACGCCAGTGACGGCGTCGAGGAGCATCTCATGAAACGGCTTCTTAGCGTCGCCGGGTCCGATGGTGTCGACGGACCTGGTGAGCATGTACAGGTAGATGAGCCCGACGCCGCCGCCGGACGCGAAGGAGCGCATGAGCTCGAGGTGGTTACTGTCGCCGTGGCCACCGGACATGGACGCCGTGGCGAGGCAGCCGAGCGCCACCGCCGCGCCAGTCGCCGTCAACATCTTAAACTTCATCTCGCCGTACTCGCGCAAGCCATCCTCACGCATCCGCGTCCGCTGCTCGGACGTCATCTTGAAGAAGCCGTTGGGCCTCAGCTCGAGCGCGGCGTCATCCGGGTTCGTCCCGCCGACCCAATCGTCGCACGGGTAACTCACGATGGCGCCCCGTCGTTGCGACTCCGCCTGGACCGCCATCGCGCTCCCGTCGCTGCAACGGAGCTCAACCTCGTCGACGTACCACATCCCTTTGTCCTCCGGGGAGATCCACATCGCGGCGGGTAACCCGAGGTCGGGGGCGTCGAACGTCACGGTATCCTCCGACCCGCGCTCGAACCGCGGGGAGCTGTAGATGCCGATGGGTTCACAGTTTTGGTTCGCAGATGGATCGATGGATTCGTCGCACGGGACGTCCATGTCTGGGTAGCGGTCGATGCGCTGGACAAAGCCGCGGCCGTCCTCGTCGATGAGCATGACGGTGACGCCGCCGTCGCGGGAGGAGAGCCCGGCGCCGCGTTTCGTGCCGGTGCGGAAGGTGAGCGTGTACTGAACGACTCCGGTGGTCTTTTGAAGTTCATCGACGCTCGTTGGCTTCGCGACGATGTTATTCGCCGCGGCTTCGTTGGAAGCCGGGGATGCGCGGAGGTTCTGCGCGCGACGATGAATCGGAGTTGGGGATCGCGTCAGTTCAGTGCGATCGGTGAGACGTGGCGGAAACGTATCAAGGTTCGTGGGTTCTATACGAGCGTGCGGGGAGGGGAGGGGAGGCGGCGTCGGTCGGGACGACGAAAAGTCGGGGCTTCGCGCACCTTCACATCGTCGAGCGACAGCATTCGGTCGGGGACCGTAAAGTCGGACCGCCCGGCGTTCACGACGACGCTCGATCGCCGCGTGGACCGGCGTTGAACGGTCGCCGCCGCGCGGTTTGAACGAACCCGCGCGGTCTCAGCCCCGCGGAGTCGCGCGATGGTCGGCGCGCGGCCGACGAGGGCGGCGACACTCGTCATCAAATTTCTCCCGGGAAAACTGGAAAAAGCGTTGTCAACGCGGTTCGGAGACCGCGCTTATCGGACGGGCGCGAGCACGCTCTGGACGTGAGAAGGCTCGATGCGGCTTCGGTGTACACGCGAGAGGCGTTTCAGCGTCACCCGCGGGTCGTATACGTGGCGCGCGCGACGTATTCTGGCAAGAGGCGCGGCGCGTCAACCGAATTGATATTTTCAAAAAGGTTCGGGCACTTTCACGAGAATGCGCCAGCTCGGCGGGAAACGACCGGTCCACAACTGTACGAGAACCAGTCACAAAATTGGATCGCAATTTTGGGATTTGTAATTTTCTCATGGTGCCGTCTGACTGTACCAGCTGTGTGCCTTTTCGTTCTGACATTCATCAACGGTAAAAACGACGCGGGCGGAAAGTTCTCGGCATTTTTGTCTTTCGCTTTGGTGCCGACACGTCGACGGTCACACAAGCCATGTCACACGCGGCGGTCTCCAGTACGGCGGTGGGCCGTGTCGCCCATCGACCGGCGGCTCGCACACACCGATGCATCGTCGCGTCCGCCGTCGCGCCGCGTCGTCGATGCGCATCCGTCGGTGCGCCCCGGGCTCCACGCCCCCATCGAGGACCCGCGTTGTCGAGGCCATCGTCGTCGACAATCACCGTGGCCGCGTCCAACCCCGAGACCGCGCTGCTCACCGGCGCCGACTACGTCCCGAGCCCCATGGACACCTCCATGCTCACGTCCCAGCTCGTGGTTCTCGGGTTCACCGGCGTCATGGTCGCGTACTGGTGGTACGTGCTCGTCCCGGGCGCGCGCGTCAACCTGGCGGTGAACAAAAAGTCTGGCAAACTCCGAGATTACCTCGAGGAGCTCAAGGACGACGACAGCCGCGCGGTGGAGCGGTTCTTCTACCAGAAGTGGCTCGCCAAGGTGGACCCGGAGACCAGGTTCTTATTAAGGGAGGACGGAAGCACGGAAGGTGGTGAAGGCGACCAAACGGAGAGGGGAACGAACGTCAACGTCAAGACGGTCACGAGGCTTCAAGACACCGAGGGCGGCGTGACGAGGGACGTGGAAGAATCCCTCGAGGACGTCGTACGAAAGGCGAGGAATACGCCCAAGTTTTGGAGCGGGGATAACCCCGTGCTGGTGGGAACCGCGCTCACGGTGGGCGCCGGGGTGTTGGTCGGGGCGCTGTCGGGGCGATAGAGTGGGTTGAATGTCTATATCAATTCTTAGTTCTAAATTAGTTTACATCTCGTCGACACCTTCGAACGGTTCCGCTTAAGTGAGTACGTACGCTCAGTACGACAGCGACAGGAGCCCCGCGACGCCGCGCTTGATCCAGTGGTTCTGGGGCTTGTCGCTCGGGACCGTGAGGTTGATGACAAAGTTGGACGAGTGGCCGGTCGTGGCCAACACGCCCCTGCGCTCCGCCGTCCTGTAGATTGGGCAGAGGTAGTTTGGAAATTCCGCTCGTTTGTCGTTGGTGGTGGGCTTGAACCAGAAGACGGGCATGTCGGTGAACAGAACCTTCGGGTCGCTCTCCACCAGCGTCATATGTTCGTCCGACCACTTGGCGCCCTCGAGGAACATGCCGTTGCAGTACGCGCCGTCCTCGGGCTTCACCGTGAAGTCGTGGCTCGCCGGCATTGCTTCAAAGTCAAACACCACGGTGTCAATCGGGAGCTTGTACTTCCTGGCGTAGTTCTGGAGCACGCCGGTGAGGAACGCGTGGGTGAAGAAGAACCCGGTGATCCAAAACATGGGCGGCGCGCCCTCGTCGATCCACTTTTGGAGCGTCTCCAGCCTTCTGACCAGCTCGCTTATGTACGCGGCTAGGGGTTGGAGGCTGGGGTACGACTTTTTGGCCCACATCGCGGGAATCTTCCCGTCGAACATGGCGTTGCCGAGCGCGTCCAGCTCCCCAGTCATGACGATCTGGCCCTTCAGCGCCAGCTGGAAGGACCCGATGCTCGCGTGGATCACCTCCAACAGCCGGTTATACCGCACGAGCTCCTGGCACAGCACGGAGTTCATGGACTCGTAGTACTCCACGGGGTACTTGTAATTGGCAACCTCGAGGTCAAAGACGGGAGGTATGGACTGCGCAATCTCCGCGGCGAGTTCACCGAGGGTCTCCTCCTTGCTCTTACCCCCGCCGCTCGTGGCGTTACCCTGCGTGAGCAAGATGGAGTTGCACATCAAATCGGTCTCCTGCTGGTCCTTGGTGATGTCAGCGTTGGCGTGGAGCCCGAAAGCTTCGGGATCCGCCGCGATTGGCATTTGCTTGAAAAAGTCAATGTAGGACGCGTGGTCACCCTCCACGGGCGCGCGGTAGCTCCCGGAGGGTGAGAACGCGTACTCATCGTCCATGATGTTGACGTGGAACGGCCCGCCGTCCTCGTCGGTGAGGATCGACATGAGGCATCGGCGGTCGTGAGCGTCCGTCACCCTCCCGCCGTAGTTGCACTCGCCGATGAGGTACACCAACGTCTTCAGCGGCACCGCGAGGGGCTGGTCCTCGTGCGCTTCGTCGAGGAACATCCGTAGTTGCCGCAGGGAGATCTTTAAGTCTGGGTCGTTGAAGCCGTACGGGATGTTCCAGCCCAGCGGGCCAAAGTTGCGCCGCTCCTGGACGTAGGCGTGGAAGAAAGCCAGCCCGACGAGCAGCTTCTTCCACTCCGCCGGCCTGGCGCACCCCTCGAAAAACTCCTCGTCGCTGATGGGATCGTTCTGGAAACTGGAAATCATGTTCGCGCGGAGGCCCTTCGGTGGTTCGTTGGTCATCTTCACGCCGTTCTGGAGCACCGCGACGGGGAAGTGCGGGGATGGGTACGACGTGAGCCACAGCCGGAAGTTTTCGTGCGGTGGCGCGTCGGCGGTGACAAACTCCTCGCATATGCGGTCCAGCGTGGTCATCCAGGACACCGCCAGGTGGCAGTTCTGAAGCACCACCCATGTGCCGTCCACCGCGCCCTTCGCGATCAAGGCTTCAGCCTTGGGACCTTGCCCTTGGCCCAGCGACAGCGTCTCCATGGAGATGTCCTTCGCGGCGCAAAATTTCAGCAGCGAGTCCATCGGATCCGACCCCGGCGATAAGATGAACACGAGCGGCGTGAAGCACGTGGAGTCGTTGTAGCACTGCTCCAGGTCGAACGGCGGGGGTTCGATGTACCGCCGGCCCATGCTCTTATCCACGTAGATTTGCACCGCGCGCGTGAGTTTATCAGGGCGAACCGTTCGCAGCGCGATGAGCTTTTGGAAGTCGTCCAGCGTATCGCGCCACGGCGCCGGTAGCTCCTCGGACTCGGGGGTGGCGCTGTCGTATATGTGCTGCCACGCGTCCGGTGATGACTTGAACGAATTCGCAAAGCCGTCGAACGCGGGGAGGTCGGATAGACGCAGCATCTCCAGCCAGAGGTTTTTGTTCAGCCACTTGCACGGGAGCTCATCGGCGCCCGGTTTCTGGCCCAAGCCACCCGTCAACAAGAAGCGGTACTCGCCGGGATCCAGCGTCCCTTTGTACGTGAAGATCGTCGCGGCGAGCGTGAACGAGAAGAGCAGCTTGTCCTTCTCGAACAACGACCGGCAGATGTTCTTGTACAGCGAGTAGGTGAAGAACTCGATGAGGTTATCCAGACGCTTCTGGAGGTCATCGGATCGTGGCGCAAACTCGAGTGCGTGGTTGAAGAGGTTGACGTACCACGCCAGCGAGTACTGGTACATGGGCTCGATGTTGCAGAGCTCGCCGACGAGGAAGAAGAGGTGCGCGACGTGCACGGCGAGGGGCCTGTATCCCTCGCGAGTCTCGTCGATGGTGATCTCCGTCTTTTTGGCGATGGCTTGCTTCCGGTTGATCTCGTTGGAGAGCTCCTTGGCGTTGGTGATGACGTCGATCGCCGTCTCCGACTCAAGGATGCTGCCCTCGGAGGACCCGAGGACCTCGATGATCTTGTTCTCAACCTCCGCGAGCTGACGCGCGTTCTCGGCGCCCTCGGTGGTGAGCCGAGCCTTCTCCTCCTCGAGATCCGGCCGTTCCTTCGCCACCGCCATGCCGAGCACCTGGTCCACCAGCCCGTCGGTGGTGATCATCATGTTCACCAAGGTCACCTTGACTGAGATCTCCGGCAGGTAGTGCGGGTTGCGGTACTTGGTGGTGATGTAGAACCTGAAGTCCTGGTGGTACTCGATGGTGGAGTCGCCGAGTCGAATCACCATCTGGCCGCCTTGCTTGAACGTGCTCTTCAGTAAGAGGGGTTCCAGCGTGGGGTCGAGTTCCTCGCCCACGTTCTCCAGCAAGACCGGGTTACCGAACTGGATGGCGTTCTCGAGCTTGCGGATGAAGTCCCCGTCCGTGAGCTTGACCACGACCAGGTTACGCGGCTGCTCCATCTTGCGAATCCACTTGTTCGCCTGGCCTTGAGGATCGATGATCAAAGGCCAGCGCCTCGACTTGTTCATCACGATGCCGTTGTCCACGGAGAAGGAATCGTTGGGAAGGCCGTCGATGGCCCACTGCTGAATCTTAACCGGCTCGCCCAGGACGGTGATGAGCTTGAACGTGTCGGAGCACGGTATGCCCCCAGCTTTGCACTGCTCGATCCACTTCCCGAGAACCTCCTCGCGGTACGGCTGAGTAAAAGCCCCTAGGTACGCGATGTACCCGGCGCACAGCAGCACGTCGCCCGTGAGGTTGGTGTAATCAACCTTTAAACCCGCGGCGACTTGCTTCCATCGCTCCTTCTCACCGCCCAATCCGCCGATGAGCTTCTCGGCGCGAACGAGTTTTTTACCGCACATGTCGTAGTCAAACTCGAGCTGCGCCTTTTTGTCCTGCATCGCCGTCAGCTTATCGTTGAGGGCCTGGACCTTGTCCTCAACCTCTTTGAGCTTGCCGCGCGCCTCGTTGAGACCGACCATGAGACCCTCGTACTCCTCCTGCGCCTGCGCCAGTTTCTTCTTCTTCGGCTCGACGACTTTGACTGTGGAGTCGTAAGCCTCCATGGCCCGGACCCAGCAACAAAACCCATACGCCGCCGCTGACACCTCCTTGACCTTCTCCGGTTGAAACTCGGGTCTGGCGACGTAGGGCTTGATCTGCTTGATGATCTTGTTCGGGATGGAGTCCTTGTCGTAGCCCCGTAGCTTGTCGAGGAACTGGGAGTCGCCGAGGAGCTTCAGCGTTGGGATCCAGTAGTTTGCGATTTTCTTGACGCCACCCTTGGGATCCTTCACCATCGCGGGTTTCACCTTGAGCAAAATGCAGACAGCCTCCATGACCATCTTGACAACCTCCGGCGGGTTCTTGTACGCCTTCATGTACGTGATGTCCTCCTTGGTCAGCGTGTCCAGCGCGGCGATGGCGGATTCGAGGACGGGAATGGCGGCGGCGAGTTCCGTCTCGCATTCAACCTTGATCGCCTCGGCGTTGGCAGCTTGCTCCGCGGCGTACGCCTCATCCTTGGCGACGTCAGCCTTCACCTTGTCCGCGTCGATGGTCTCGGCGTTCACCTGCTTGATGATCTCCTCGGTCTCCACCGCGGTGCGCTCGAGCACGGGTTGTAGGTCGATGAGTTCCGTCTTCATGACTGCGACGGAGTCCTCGGCTTCGTAAATCTGCGCTAAGCCGCCCTCGTACCTGTTGATCATCGTCTGCACCTCGTCGCGCTTCTCGTTGAGCAGCCTGCGGTAGGTGCCGATGAGCTCGAGGTACGACGTCGGGGTGACGTAGTTGTATCGGCCGAGCTCGGCGAGGAACTTGGCCGCGAGGTTGCGGACGTCCACTTGGAACTGCATGCACATGTCCAGCGTCGACGCGCGAATGTCGTCCGTGTCCATCTTGACGTCCTTGAGGAACTGGGACGCCACCGAGCGCAGCGCATCCTCCGGCCACTCGCTGAACCAGTCGATCGTGCAGCAGTTGACCAGCGACGGGAACTTGCGCAGGCGCTCGCGAAACGCGTCGCCGACCGGGGAGAAGCACAAAACCATGTGCAGGTTTCGCCGACACTCATCCACGAAAAACTGAAACAAATCCGCGCGGGAGGCCGCGTTGACGCCAGCCTTGACCGCGCGTTGCGTGACCATGTCAATCACCTGCGCGGTTTCATCCTTGGCGAACATGTTGGGAACCTCGCCGGTGTTGAGGATGTTGTTGATATCCTCCAAGAAGGACTCCATCTTGATCTGGGTATCGTTGAAGAGGAAAACGGTGGGAGAGCCCTCGCCGCCAGCCTTGCGCAGCACGTTCTTCAGATCATCGCGCCACTCCACCTGGGTGTATGACTTGGTGATCTCGATCGAGTAAACCTCGTACTCGGCCATGAACGCGGCGATTCGCGTCAGCGACTGCCGTCCGCTGCCGCCGACGCCGACGAGCAGCGCGTTGCCGAGATTCTGCCGGATGACGCGGCTGATGCGGCAGATGTGCTCCGCCGCGTACAAAAAGAGCACCAGGTCCATTCGCATCTTACCGCTCTGGTTGTACTCCACGAGCTGTTCCTCCACGAGCTTCTGCATCGCGTCGACGTCCTTGACCTCGGCGTACTTGCCCTCGGCTCCGGCGCCGTCCATAAAGTTTGCAAACATCAGCCGGCGGAGCTCCACGATGTCCACGGTGCCGTTCTTGTCAAAGTCCCACGCGGCGAACACTTTATCGAACTTTTGGCCCGTGTGCCTATCCACCATCTGCTTGAGAAAGTCGAAGAACCACATGCGGTCCTCGTCGTTGACCAGCCGGTCGTGAAACACTCGGAGGGTCTCGTGGGACCACAGCCGGATGAGCTCGAGCTGGTTCTGCGGCGCCTCGCCAATCATGGAGACACCCTGCCAAACCTTGCTGATGTCGCGCATGTTGTAGGTGTAGTGCGACTTCATCGGCGTGGGCAGCAGCTCCCGCTTGATCGTGTTGTAAATTTCCAGCGTCGCCTCCACCAACTTACCCGGCAGCTTCAGACCGACGTCCTTGGGGACGCTCGCCCTTCTGCACCACCAGTCCGTGATCGCCGTGTACACCCGGCGTAACGAGTCGTCGTCGAAGTCGCAGATGGAGATCTGGTTGAAGTGGCGGAGCATGCGGGGCGTGACGGGATTGCGGCCTCCGCCCGGCGGACCCATGGCTGCGCAGAATTGGATATCCACGAGTTTTCGCATCGTGAGCTCCTCGCGGTCGTACCAGCCGCCGTGGTCGAGCCACTGGCGGATGATCTCGATCGGTGGCTGCGCTCCGTACTCCTCGAGCATGGGCATGTTGAGATCGTCGATGAAGACGACGGCGCGGGTTCCCTGCTTGGGACCGAACACCCCTTTCTTGCGCTTGTCAAGTTTGTTGTCGATTATGTCCTGAATCTGGTTGGCGTTTGTCTGCGCGCTGAACGTGCTCTGAATGTTGGTCCACTTGTCCTTATCCATGGCGTCGAGCGACTGCTTGATGTACACCGTCTTACCGGTGCCCGTGGGCCCGCCGAAGAGCACGTGCTTGCCGTGAGTCGCCAACACGTCGAAAATGTATCGGTACCGAATGGTATCGATTGTGGTGACGACGATGTTTTGAAACTCGAGCTCCTCGCGAATGGGCTCATCCTTGACCGTCTTCAGCCAGTTGGTCCAGCGGAACTTGTCCTTCTCGAAGTGCAAGTCGTAGACGCTGCCCTCGGTCGCCTTGGGAAAAGCCTTGGCGACGCGTTTCTCTGTGGGCGGCGTAATCTCTAAACCGGGACCGAGGTCGAAATCTGTTCGATCGGGCGATGGGTCAACCTTGCCGTCGACGAGCTTGCGCAGGAAAAAGTCAAACTTCTCCCGTCCCTCGTTCTCGGTGGTACCTCCGATGGACCACACTGTGGAGAACAGGAAGACGCAGTCGACGAAGATTTTCTGATCCTTCGGCGTCATGACGTCCTCGTCGAAATCCACGCCCTCGTCGAGCTCCACCCTGAACTCGTCAATCATCGAGTCGAAGATGTTCATGAGCGCGAACGGCAGGTTGATGTCTGACGTCGGTATGAGCTCCTTGCAGTTCTTGCGCACGAACGCCATGCAGGGCTTGACCAGCCATGTGAACAGTTCCTCGAGCCTCGGCTTGTGCGGCGTCATCAGAGGCGGCAGCGTGTTCATCCACGAGTCCTTCAGCGGCTCCCATCCCATGCTCGACGGCTCCACGTAGATCATGCCGCACCTCGACACCGTCGCCGGTGACGCCACGGCGAGGTCCTGAACCTCGAAGATCATGTTCATGGTGCCGCTCATCTGGATAATCTCGCCGGACATCAGGCACAGTTTTTTGTTATCGTCCAGCACGGTGTTCATGTTTTCGATCCAGATGGCGTCCACCGGGCCGTCGAACATGACCCACTTGCGGTCCGGGCTGGTATCAACCGCGCACTCCCGAAACTTCTTGGCCAACACGCCGTCCTGCCACTCGTGGCTCACCGGGTCGAACTGTCCGTACAGCTGACCCATGTAGATGGACTTTGGGTTGATCACCACGATCTTCACCCGGTTCTCGTCTAAAAGGTCCTGAGCCTTGAGGTCGTTGAGCGCGCCCGCGAGCATCTGGTACATGCTCGTCTTGGCGCCGTACGAGTAACCGACGAGCATCAGCCCGTGCCGCACCAAGATCATCTCGTACAACTGAAAGAGCTTCTCCATAAACACGGGAGTCGGCTGCAAATTCGCCTTGACGCACTCCTTCATCACGCTGGCCCGCATGTGGTCGTAATCAGGCTCCGGGAGCACCACCCCGGGGAAGAGATCGCTGAGGATGTTGTTGAACAGCGGAATATCCGGCGCGAGGAACTTGGGCAGGTTGACGTCCTTCAACGAGATGAGCATCAGCACCGACTCGTCCTCGTCGGGAAATTTGAGCTTGACGGCGCCCGCCGCGCGAAGCACCGAGATGACCGCTCGCATGCCGTAGTCGTAGTGAGACTGCGATGAGAGCTGCTCGGAGCAGAGCTTGTACGTGGCGACGAGCTTGCGGGCCATGTCTCGAGCCTCGAGGTAGCCGAACGAGTAGAGGATGATCTCGCCGATCATGGCGTAATCCGGGACCATCATCGCGACGGTCCGGAAAAGAGCCTTGAGGTTATCGGGGAGCTCGGAGCGACCGGCGTAGCCGGGGTTCATGGTGATGAACACGTTGCACGTGCGACGCAGTGGAAGGCGGGTGCCCTCGAAGTCGAACACCTCCAGTTTCGCAGCCTTGGCGCGCGTGATTGTCAGAATCTGCTGCGCGACGACGGAGAGCACCTCGAGGTCGATGCGGTTGAACTCGTCAAAGCACGCCCACGCGCCCGACGCCGCCAGACCCTTGAAGAACTTCGCCATCGCCAGGTAATCCAACCCGTCGGAGCAGTTGAACACCACGCACTGCATCGCGATCGCTTTCGCGAGGTCCTTGGTGGTCTCCGTCTTGCCCGTACCCGCGGGTCCCTCGGGGGCGCCGCCCACGTCGAGGTGCACCGCGCCCATCAGCGTGCGGTAGCACCTGTCCGTCAGCGGCGTGATCACCAGGCGGGACGAGTTGCCGAGGTACTCGTTACCGTACCACACCGCCGCGTTGATCATGCGGACCATCACCCCGGGTTCGCCGGTTTCCTCCTTTTCGTCCCACGTGTACCGAAGCTGCGACGCCCATTCAAAGTCATCGGGCGACGCCACTCCTTGCTTAGCGAGCTGCGCCACCACGTCCCTCGCGTGAACCTCGATGACCACGAGCGCGGAGAGAGTTTTACGCTGGAGCTTGGTCAGTTGCCCGCGGACGAGTTCCACGATGTCCATGAGCTGCGCGGTGCACTTCTCGGCGTACTCCGGCATGGTCCCCGTGCGCAGCGCCTCTTCAGTTTCAGAGGTCCAATAGAGCGACCCGATGCAGAGGACAACCTGCCCGGGCCACTGGATCATCCACTCCGTGCGCGGCGACTGCGCGTACGCTTCGGAGGAATGGAGGCAGACCTCCGCGACCGTCTCGCGCTGCGCAGCTTCGCACTCCGTGAGCCACTTCTCCACCTGGCCGCCCGCCGTGTTCGGGTTGAATGAATTTTTAAACTCAATCTTCTCACCCTCCTCGGAGATCATCGCGGTCGCCTCCAGGTCCTCCTGGAACTCCAGCGCGTGGATCGCCTCGAACACCTTCTTAAGGAACGGCTGCACGCGCAGCGGGTCTTTAGTTTCCGATAAAATCTCGAGGAGCTCGTCGTTGGAGAGGAAATAAAACCTGGGAAACGCGAGTCGTTTCGTCTCGAGGTACTCGGACAGGCCTTTGTTGACGTCGTCCAAGAGCACGTTGGACTGCTGAAGCTGGTTCAAGAGTTCCTCGTCCGCGCCGACGACGACGACGTCGGCGGTGATCTTGAGCTTCTCCATCATCTTGCGGTACTGAACGTCGACCGTCTTGAACTTGCGGCCCTCCGTGGGCATCTGCTGCATGATGTCGTCGCTGCCGAAGATGGGCTCCAGGTACAGCCAGCCGTTCTGGCACTTGAGCCAGCTGTCGAGCACCTCCTGGATCGTGAGCAGCGTCTTCTCCCACTGCCGCGCGCGGTCCTCGAACGGCCCGATGTACGGCGACGCCTTCATCGCCATCGCCTTGACCACCTGGTCGTCGAGCAAAATCTGAATTTCATCCGTGGCGTTGAGGACGAAAGAGCCGGTGTCTCTCCAAGCCTTGCGGTCGAACACCACGCCGGTCCAGTCCTTCTGCATCTTATCGAGGGTGCGCTCCAGCGAGTACTCCTTGCTCGCGCTCTCGCTCACCTTCTCCACGGTTTCGATGTGCGTCACGAGATCCAGCTTGAGCGCCTTTTGCAGGGTAAAGTTGGGATCTTTGCCGTTGACGGCAAAGCCGAGGTCTTCGCTGAGCTTCGCCCAGTGCCTGTCCTTGAGACCGGGGTTGCGAAGCGCGACGACGAGCGGAAGGAGCTCCTGGAAGCTCTGAATCTTGGCGAGCAGCGCCTCGCCCACTTCGCGCGGCGACCCGTCCACCGCCTTCAAGTTTTTCTTGGTGGACCTGTCCCAAACCTCCACCATCCCGGAAACCTTCTCGGGATCGAGCGACGCGAACGGACCCTCGATCCACTCCGGCACCGTCCGCGTCACGTCCGCGCACATCTTCCAGATGTTCGCGTAAGGTTCAAAGTCCTTCACGAGCTCCGCCAAGTGCTTCGGCCGGGAGCCGCGTTCACCGAATATTTCCTGCCTCTCCGCGTACAACTCCTGGCGCTCCTTGAGTGCCTCGTGATGCGCGTCGATCGCCTCCACGCGCACCAGCCTCTCCTCGACGGCGTCGATGTCGCCCAGGCGGACAAACTCGTTGTACTCGAACCGCGCGCTGTGGCAATCCTCGGAGAGGGTCTCTTTATCCGCCTTGAGCTCCTTTTTGAATTTTTTCGTCAGCTCCTTCACGCGCTGTTCGCACTCGGCGACGATGTCGGTGATGACGCTCGGCCACGTCATCGCCTCCCAGTACACTGACGACACCGTCTCGTCGAGCGACGGATGGTGAAAGGCGCGCTCGAGCACTTCGCATATCGCGGTGCACGCGTCCAGGTCAGCCTGTAACCCGTCGCGTTCGGTGAAAGCCTTCTCCATGTCCTTCCGGAGCCTGTCCAGTTCCTCCGGGTTGGTCACCTCCACGCGCAGCTTGCTCGCGATGTCGGCGTACCTGTCCCGCACGCCGGTGCTCCCGGAAAGGAACTCGTCGGTGAGCTCCTTCAACATGGCGTCGCGTCGCGCGTTCGCCTCGCCCATCAGCGTCCCCTTGATCTCGTAGCACGACACGCCGAGGAATCGAAACGTGAGCCAGGATTCGGAACACGCGTCGACCGAAGCCGCGAGGGAGGCGAGCCGCCGCATCTCGTTCTCCTTGTCCTCCAGCGTGAGTTCAACCTCGGGCTCGGGCTCGGCGTCTTCCTCCTCGTCCTCGTCGCCCTCGGGCTTCGGGGCGGCTTCAACCTCGGGAGCGGATTCACCCTCAGGGACGGCTTCACCCTCGGGAACGGGTTCACCCTCAGGGACGGGTCCACCCTCAGGGACTGGTTCACCCTCTGGGACCTCACCCTCCGCCGCCGCCGCGGGTTCCGCGTCCACGCTCTCCGCCGATGGCTCCGGCGTCGGCTCCAGCGCAGGCTCCGGTTTCACCATGAGCTCGTCGAAGGCGCGGTAGCTCTCGGCCAAAGCCGCCGGCCCCGTGAAGTTTTCATCCAACACCGAGCAAATCGCCGCCCTCGCCTCGACGACGAAGCGCTCATCTTTGGACGGCGCCGGGACCTTCTCAAAGTCCACCCCATCGGACGAAACCTTCCCTTCCACGTCATCCTCTGTGACCTTCGACGTGGACGTTTCCGATTGGCTCGTGCCGTCCAGCATCGATTGAATCCGGGGAATGTCGCGAACCGACTCGATCATGTCGTCAAAAATCGACAGCGCCGTCGCCTTCACCTTCGCCAACGGAGGATCGTACGCCACCGTCCCGTTCTCAATCATCAACGTGACCTTCATGAACGGCAGGTGGTGACGCACGTTGTTCGGCACGGCGACGTCCCCGCCCTCGAACCGCGACCAGAACGCCAGATAGCTACTCACCGAATTTTGCACCACGGTCCGCACCTGGTCCTGGGCGCCGATGGTGAGGCATCGCAAAAACCGCGGCATCATCGTCTCACGCGCCAGTACACTGGACGCCTCGGACCGGATGTTGGACTCGACGGCTTCGCCGTTGGCGTCCATCCACATGGACTTTTCAACAGGCGTGAGCTTGGCGAGTTTTCGTTCCAGCCGAGCCCGAGCGGCGGCCTCCGCCTTTGCGCGCTTCGTCTGCTCGAGATCCCGCAAGATGTTCACCGCGGTGATGACGCACTCGCCGCGCATGCGCTCGGAGACCCGCGTGAGCTGCGCGCGCTGTTTCTTCTCGAACGCATCGAGAGTCACGGGCGCGTCTGGAAGGCCTTCTGGAGCCTCCACGTCCACCAGCGTCTCGAAGCGGACGTCGCACCCGGCGTAGTAACATTTATGCGCCGCCAAAAAATCGTCATCCGCATCCGGTAACAGCGTCGCAATCTCCTCCGCGACGATCGCGAACGTCCCGGAGTCGCCGTGTGTGTTCCAGTGGTGCCTGTGGCCCGGTCCGCCGATGGCCACGCGCCCGACGGACCCGGCCGGCGCGCATCCCCGCGAATTGATCGGTTCGTTGAAATCAGACGGCGGCTCGACGCCGGCGGCGGATAGCCTTAATCGCTTGTGTTCGTCACGAAGCGCGAGGTCCAGGTACGAGCGCTTGTGCGCGAGCCTGTACACCGCGAGGTTCTCGGCCCAGAAAGCCTGGACGCGATCGGGCGAGGCGGTGGAAGCCTTTGTCAAATTCCGCCGGCACCCGTCGCAAGATTCCTGAATCTTAGCGCGAAACTCGGGACGATCGCACAAGTCGTCGTTCGTGTACTCGAACATCGTACTCGCCGCGGCGGTGTACCGCAGCGTGCGCTCGTGCCTGTCACGGAGCAAACGCGCGCGGTTCAGACGCGTACGAAACGCATTCGCATCCTCCGCGTCGAAGATGAGATTCAATCGCTTAACTCGTTTCGTGACCGTCGGGTCCCGCTTCCACGCGATGGCGTACGTCTCGCTGTCCGCATCGTACCCAGTCACGAAGCAGGGCTCCCACGTGAACTGCCCGTGCTCCTTGAAGTACCTCGACACCGCGCTCACGTGCGAGTTTGTGTGATCGGCGTTTGCGTCATTCGTCGAGTCGAGCCATTCATCCGGAGATTTGGTCTCGAGCTCGGGATCGTCGAAGAGATCCAGCGGCGTGCTCTCCGGCGCGCGGACCGGGAGCTCGGCGGTGGACGGCCGGACGAAGTGTTTCGCCTCGTACGTCGTCGTCGGGACCCAGTCGAACGCGGTACCCGGCAACGGGGACTCGCCCGGGGCTCTGTCGAACGAGGACGTGGTGGCTTCGGGCATGGCTCGAGTGTGCGGCGCGTCGGTCCACGCGCGCGGTGGGCGCGGTGGGAACACGCCTGTATCGTTCGGATCGAACCGCGGCGGGCGTCCATCGTGCGACGCGTTCTCGTCCCGATCGCCGAGCGCGGTGGAGCGTCCGAGAGACGGGTCCGAGCCCTTGGACGGGGGGGGGGGGCGGGGTCGATGGGCCGGTCGCGCGCTTCCGTTGAACGCGTCCGAACCCTTGCGTTGGACGGTGCCCGTGCGGAACTCCGCGGGCAGGCGGAGCTTATACACCGGCCCGGGATCGTGCGCGCCGGTGCTGTGATACGATCGGGGAAGGGAACGTGTGGGGATGGGGGAGGTCAGTCGGTCGGGTCTCGATCGCGGGGCTGTTGTGTGTTGGATTTATTTGTAGTCCGTTGTCGCGGGGCGCGGTGGGGTGGGTGGACGCGCGGGGACGACGCGATTTCACGCGATTCGACCCGGTCATCGCCCTTCGGACCCCTTCACGCGATGAACGGGATCGCGCGATGCCCCGACGCGACGCCCGGGCCGCCGTGAGCGCCCCGTGAGACGCCGGCTAACCCCACTAATTCGACGTGGTGGGAAGGTGTGGTGCTATACGAGATACGGGAGAGGGTCGGGGCGGGTGATGTGTCGGGCGCGTACCGCGCTCCCTTGGCCGCCGCGCGCTTCTCCGCGAGGGATTGCTCCTGCATGGTGACGCGACCGCCGTCAGAACCAACGGTCGTGTCCTTCCCCTAGGTCGTATCGGCGACGCTCACTCCAGGCGTGCCGTACCTTTGGATCCTAAATCGGACCCGGGGTCGTCCCTTCTCTCTCACCGCCCACTGGCACAGCAGACACAGGTAGAACAGGCGAAGAGGCTCACTGTCTGGCTGCCAAAAAATATTTACGGGCGCTCCAGCTCGACTCTCGGCCACATTAATAAGCGCAGCGCTTGCATAAAATTACAACACGTGATCGAATCTACGAATACACATATGATACAACGACACGGAGTGCGCGTGATGAACGCCGACGCGGTGCTCGCGTGACACCGCGAAAGAAAGTGAGCCCCGTCAGCGCGGGTCCGGTTGGGACTCAACCAGCATCACCCGCCGCGCGGTGGCCTCTCCTGCGTCGAGATAAAGCTCGAGCACCCCCACGGTGTCGTTGGGAACCGCGACGTTCTTCTCGCGCACAGCCTTGGCGAGCCACGCGTGCAGCGTACGAAGCTTGGCGCGCAGCGGGTCGTCATCGTTCGACGGAGTTCGCGTCCGGCGGAGAGTTTCAACCGCGGCGTGGAAAGCCTCCGGAGAGGGAACGCCGCCCATCGATTGGACCACGTGTTCGCTGACGTGGCTGCCGGCGATCTCCATCAGCGGGGCTCGAAGCTGCGCGCGGTGGAGAGCGAGGGGGATTAAACGTCAGCGTTCAGGGTGCGGCGCGTGCGAGGCCGGGTGGAGCGCCGGACAAAAATACAAAAAAATGTGAATGTGAGTCGCAGAAAAGTAGAACCCGAGAGGTAAAATCCTCCCGGGCTCGTCGCAAGCGTACCCTAACCGTTAGATGTCGGTCAAGCTATGAAGGACGCGCTCAGTGCGGAGGATCCTCGCGGACCCAGCGCTATCGCGACCCAGATACGTTGACCAAAATAACACCGAGTGACGAGTGACGAGGAAAAGCCAAAACCAAAACCAAAAACCAAAAAAAACAATCGCGTTCGCGACTCACCTTCGCGTCCAGACCGCACATCGTACGCGGCCGTGTCACCAGCCACACCCCGTCGAGATAAAACCCACCGTGCCGACGAAACCCGCGGAAGCTATCGCGCGTCAGCACGACCGCCCGCCTCCCTTTCTGATCGCATCCAGAAGTCTCCGGGAACTTCTCCTCGGACACCCACAAAGTATTCTTCATCGGGTGGTATCCCCGATTGAAGTGTCCGCTGGGGTGCCGCCGGTTCCGCCACTCGCCCGCGTCGTACGACCCTTCGTCGCCCGCGAGCCACCCCAGCGTGGTCTGCCGCGAGTGGAACCCGCGCGCCACGTCGTCGGGGTTTCTTTTGAACTCGAACACCGCGAGTACCTCAACCGCGGGCGGTTTTTTGTCATCCTCGACCTCGTCATCCGCGGTCTGTGTGCGCCCGCGTCGGATCAGCGTGCGCCGCCCCGTGGTCCCGTCGCCATCCTGCGGGATCGTATCCACGAACGCGCTCTCACGGTTCACGCGCACCAAGACGCAGTCCAGCTCACCCGAGTGCAGCCCGAGGGTGACGTTCCTCAGCAACAGCAAACCGGCCCCCTTATCCGATGACGCCTCCGCCCCGATGGAGCCTCCTAAATCCAGACCCAGCGTGCCACCCGTGGGATCATCGCGCAGCATTGCCATCACGACGTCCGCGCACGTCTTCTCGTAGTCGTCGCCCTTGGTGACCAGCGAGTTGCCGCCGGCGGTGGACGCCTCCCGGGCATCCGCGTCGGCGCTTGCGAGCCCGGTGGCCTCGCGCTCAGCCGTCACGGCCGCGCGCGCCGCCTCGCGCGCGCGCCACAGCGGCGACGATGCCACCGCGTCCGCCAGCTCGCGCTCCGCGGGTGGAAGCGAGGCGCGCGCGTCCGCCAGCTTGGCGCGCGCCGACGTCTGTTTATTCGCCATCTCTGGCGACTCGCCGGAGCGGTCCTTTCCGAGGAATGCTTCTATTCCGATCACAGCGGCGCGTCGATGGGCGATGGCGTGCGTCGCGCGCTCGATCCTGGCGCCCTCGGCGGATGACGCGTACGCCGCCTCCGCGCGTTCTAGCGCGTGCGTCAGCGGGTCCAAGGTTGGCGCGTGCAGCCTGCGCACGCCGTCCGCGCGCGCGCGAAGGAGGGACGCGCGGTTGGCGGTCAGGTACTGCAAAACCGATCGTTCGAGCCACGACGCGAAGGCGTCGGGGTCCATGTGCGCCGCGCGCGCGTGGCCGTCCCACGCGAGGTACGATCGAAGCGCGTCCTCGCCGTGCGACACGCTGACCCGGGAACCGTGGGTCCGCGAGCGAGTGAGCGAGTCCATCACGTCGTCGTCCTTCTCGGCTGAAGCACGGGCGGCGTCCGGGAGGCTGGCTGCCGTCGTCGTCGTCCGCGCCGCCCTCGGTTCACGACTCGTACCCCGCGGGTTTCGTGGGTTTGGTCTCAGGGATGGAGGGAGGGCGGCCTTGGGGACTCTGGTGAAGTCCCGAAGGCTCGCCCACATGTGGCCCCAGGCCCGCGGCGCGCGCCGGCGGGGCGAGGAGTGAGCCCGGGCGGCTCCGTTCAGACGAATTTTAACCTCGCCCTCCGAGAAAAGTGCTGTGCGAGCGCCGTTCCGGCCCCACTGCTTCATTACCTCCGGCGCCATGGCAACAGCAGCCGCCCAGCACATCGCGAGGCTCGTCGCCTCCCGCGGCACCTCCGCGGCCACCGCATCCACGCGCGCCGCCTTCGCCCCCGCGCGCCGCCATCCCTCGGTCCGCCCCGGCACCCGCCGCGTCACCACCGCCGTCTTCGTCGGCGACGAAGGAACAGCCGCCGCCGGCGACGACAATGTCGACAGCGACGAGGTGGTCACCCTCAAGGACGTGACCCGCAAGCTCATGGACTGCCGCAAGCGCAAAGCCGCCTCCAACGCGGTGGACCTACTCGTATCCCTCGGCCGCGCGGGCATCGAGCCCGACCTCCTCGCGTCCACAACCTGCCTCGGCGCGTGCGTCGCCGCCGGTAAGATGGACCTCGCATTAAAAGTATTCGAGGAGGTTTTCGAGAAAAAGGTGGTCCAACCAGATGAGGTCGTCTTCACGGAACTCATCCGCGGGTACCTCGCCGCGGACCCGCCGTCGTGGACGCGCGCCATGAACACCCTGGACAAGATGGAGCGGTTCGACGTGTCACCCAGTTCGCTGAGCTACAACGTCCTGCTGGCGAAGTGCGCCGCGGACAACGAACTGGAACGAGCCGAAGACGTCGTGGACCGAATGGCGGATGAAGGCGTGGAGCCCGACAGGTTCACGATGGAGGCGGTGAAGAAACGGCGGAGCATCCGCAGCTACGCCAAGAAGGTGCTCATGCTGTGAGCACCGCTGGGATGCGTGAGATGCGTGGGTCGATGCGATGTATTAGTAGAGCGCCGCCGCTAGATTGATTTGATTGTCAGTGAGATTATTTTTGATAAAAAAGTGCGAGTCTCTGCCGTGATGAGGTTGGGTAGATCCCGCCACTGTGCGTGGAGCGTCGGTGGTCCACGATGTTCGGAAGGTTCGGCCGCGGCGGCGGTAACTTCGTCGCGCAGTATCGCGTGTATCCCGTCAGCTTCGTCGATAAGGTCCGTCCCCGCATCACCGCGGGTTCCCTCTCGCCCCGCGGCACCCTGCCGACCCATCGTTCGCGCCTCTTTCGCCATCACAGCTGTGTAGATCTGGACGACCGTTCACTCGCGCCACGCTGACGCCATCCACCGCACTTCGATCCTCCACAGAACGAGGCTGAGAATGGAGACAAGAGTGAGTCATCGCGCGACACGTCCAAACTCCCGCCATTCGATACGGGACACCGAGCGGCGAGACACGCTGACTCGTCCTAGGTCACTTCAAACGCATCTCCCCCATCTCGGATCTCGCGCCCAAACCCCCGACCCGCGACTCACGCCCGCGATCTTCCACCTCGATCCCACCTCCGCAGTCTTCATCCCCCCGTCCGCGCTCGACAGGCTGAGTGAGTCCCATCATCCCACCCGTACAATCCCACCCAACCCGCGCGTCTCTCCCGCGGCCCCTCGGAAAAAGCGGACGGACGCGCGAGCGATACGAAACCACCACCACCGCCGTGCCCTGTGCCCACTCTAACGCGCTAACCCTAAACTATCCACCCGCCCACCCTGTTTACACACAGGTAACCTCATGTTCGACGACCCCGTGATGCTGTTCGAGCTCACCAACGTCAAGCAGAAGAAGCGCACGCACTGCGGCGTCTTGGAGTTCACCGCCGAGGAGGGCGTGTGTTACATTCCGTACTGGATGATGCAAAACTTGCTCCTCACCGAGGGCGACGTCGTGAAGTTGCAGTACACCAAGCTGGAGAAGGGCAACTTCGTCAAGCTCCGGCCGCAGACGAAGGACTTCCTCGACATCTCCGACCCCAAGGCGGTGCTCGAGATGACGCTCAGGCGGTACACGTGCCTGACGCTCGACGACACCATCATGATCAACTACAACAACCGGCGGTACTTTGTCGACATCGTGGAGTTGAAGCCGGATAACGCGGTTTGTATCCTGGACTGCGATCTCAACACGGATTTCGCGCCGCCGCTCGATTACGTCGAGCCCGAGCCGGTGTTCCGGAACCCGCCGCCGCCGAGTGTCAACGGAGGGAACGCGCTCGGCAAGGAGAAGGGTGGGCAGAAGCGAAAAGAGGAGCCCGAGCCCGTGGACGAGGGTCCGAAGTTTCTAGCCTTCGCCGGCGGCGGCAACCGCCTCGACGGCAAGAGCTCCCGGCCGGATCTCAAGCCGGTGGAGGTTGATGTGCCGACCACCTCACTGAACATCCCGAAGGAGTTTGAGCGGTTCATTCGCGGGCCCAAGCCCGAGGGTGGCGAGAAGAAGAAGGATGAGGAGGGCGGGAGCGGGCTGCCGAGGAGGAAAGCCGGAAAGCTCGTGTTTGGAGGCGCGAGGAAGGCTGCGGCGGAGGCTGCGGCGGGGGGCGGGGCGGCGGCTAAGCCCAAGGAGGAGGAGAAGAAGGAGGAGCCGAAGTTTAAGGCTTTCCAGGGGAGTGGGAACAAGCTGAAATAGAGGGTCCCCGCGGCGGCTAATTCTTTTTTTGAAGACGAAACAAAGTCGTTCACGCACGCTTCATTGCCTAGCTAGAATCTCAGTCCAACGCTAGCATATAAGTATAAGCTGTCCAACCTGATTGTCCCCACGCACCTGGGCACTTGTTCTCTACCGCGTACCGCAGGCAGCCCAAGTGCTTAGGGTTACTCCTTTGCTTAGCAGCAGCCTCGAGCGTCCGAAAGTTCCACGGGGACCCGTTCTCGCGCAACCATCGGAGAGCTTGAAGGTGTCCATTACTAGCAGCCGCTTGGCACGCATGAGCTCTCATGACACAGCCATTCTTTTGCGCCCATTTTAGTAATGTGATACTTCCCAGTGCAGCAGCATTATCGTACAACCATTCCTGTATGTCGAGAACCTGTTGAGAAGCACATACCGTTGAGAAGCACATACCAGCACTGCCGAGAAGCTTAAAGACCCTGTCGCTGGGCAGAGATAGAGCCGCGTCGTTGTCGACCAAGCGAACGGCGATATATTGGTGTAAGCCCGCATTGTTATAACGAAGGTGTCTCAACAACCCAAGTATCCTATGAGTTTCGAGCCCGGTACTGTCGAACCTGAGAGGATACGCCGCGGCAGTCTTGGAGGCGTCCCTCCACAACTTGCTGACCTGGGCGAGGTTGAGGCGGGTCTTGACGCACTGCACGTGGGAGAAGACCACGGTTGCGATGTCCAAGTGCGGATCGAAGATCGGGCGGTTCGTATCGGGTACCCACACGCCGGTTTGGGTCGACATGGTTGCGATGCGAGGGCGGGGAGTGAGACGTCTGGCGAGCTCCAGTCGTTGCTTTTCCTCGGTTTTGGTCGGTTCACACAGTCCGGACATTTTTCAAGTTTTTCTGCTGACCTAGAAACTGAGGTTGCTTCCGCCATCATACGCCGGTCGCGCGCGCGTCGGTCAGGGAAGCTCCTCTGGGAGGCAGTCAATGCCGTGTCGGTCGACGTAGGTTCACCTTACGCTTCCCACCCCGCGACCCGAACATCTTTCGCCCGTTCTCGACGAGCCGCGACCCCAATTGTCCGGAGCGCTCTCACCCTAAATTCTCCTAGCAACCAACAAAACACACCCGCCCGGATCGAACACCGCCGGTCTCAACCCATCTCCACCGTCGTCCCCCGACAAACACAGCGTCTCTGGGTAGAGACAGAAGGGACCGAGCGAGCGATGGCGCCGAAGAAGAGCCCGAGGAGCAGCTCGGGCTCCAAAAAATCGCAGAGCAAAGGGGACAAGGACGCAGCGAAGGCGACATCGCAGGCCGATGATGTCGCCGACGCAGAGGCGAAGCGGAAAAAAGAAGAGCTGGCGCGCAAGGTGCGCGAACGTCTGAAGGCCAAGCAGGCGGCCGAGGCTGCCAAGAAGGACGTCGGCGCGGGCGCGAAGCGCGAGCGCGGCGACGACGACGACGACGCGACGGGCGATCGGGAGGACGAGAAGGCATCGTCCAAGCGCCGGCGAACCGCCGAGCCGACGCCGACGCCGTCCACCGCCGGCGAGATCCAGCCGATCGCGGACGACAACGACGCCGGGAAGGATCCCGCCGCGGATCTCGCGACGCAGATGCGCGAGCGACGCGAGCGCTCGGCCGCCGCGGGGGCAGGCATGGACGACGGCGACGCGCGCACAGCTGTGTCGGATCGGGTTCGACCCCCGGGCTGGCGACTCGACGAGGACGAGGACCTCGCCGGCATGGACGACGACGACGAAGACGGGGATGAACCCTCGGTCGCCAACAAGCCAACCAACGACGACGACGACGACGACGAGGTGGACCCGCTCGAGGCGTTCATGGCGGCGAACGACTCCGTCATGGACGCCGAGCGAGCCGCCGCGGCTAAGCGGCGGGAGGATCGCGAGACGCATCAGCGCAAGCGCCGCGAGGAGAAGATTTCTAAAAAAGCGGAAACGGACGCCGCCGCGGACTTTTTCGCCGTCGCCGCAAAGGCGGCCAAGGCGGCCAAGGCGGCGCTCGAGGGCGTCGGGGATAACGACGCCATGGACGTGGATGCAAACGTCGACCCGGACACGGGTTTACCGCCGTTGAAGAAACCGAGTAACGGGGATGACGACGACGATCCGTTGGATGCGTTCATGCGAGCCAACAACGCCAAAGCCGACGCCGCCGTCGCGAAGGCTGCCGCGCGTGTTCCCGCGCCCGTCGTTCGAGTCAAGCCGGGGTCCATGGGTACGCACGTCACCGCGCGCCCCGTGGTGCTCAAGAAACCGGCGAGCTCCACGTTTTTGAAAGGGATCACCGTCAAGGCGCCAAAGTTGGTAAAACCCGGGAAGAAAGAAGGGGGCCGAGTCGTCAAGAAGATCGGTTTGGTCAGGCGGTTCTTCGACGCCGACTCGGACGGCGGCGATTCATCTTCAGACGACGGACCCGGGGGTGCCGATTCGGATTCCGACGCCGCCTCCGGAAGCGACGACGACGCGGAGTGGGCCCGGAAGCAGCAGTCGCGGATGAGCAAGGCGGATAAGCTGGGAGTCGCCGACCACGACGCCATCGAGTACGAACCGTTTCGCAAAAACTTTTACATCGAATCCTACGAGATTGCCCGGATGACAAAAGCCGAGGTGAAGGAGCTGCGGGCGGAGCTGGAGGGGATCCGATGCCGCGGGAAGGACGTCCCGAGGCCGATCAAGACGTGGGCGCAGTGCGGTTTGAGCAACCGCGTCGCGGAGCTGATCCGCCGGAGCGGGTTTGAGAAGCCGATGCCCATCCAGTGCCAGGCGCTTCCGGTGATCATGTCCGGGCGCGACTGCATCGGCGTCGCCAAAACGGGGTCGGGGAAGACGCTGTCGTACGTGTTACCCATGCTGAGGCACGTCAAGGACCAGCGACCGATCGAGAGCGGCGACGGACCGATCGGCATGATCATGGGACCGACGCGTGAGCTCGTGACGCAGATTGGCAAGGATTGCAAAAAGTTTGGAAGAGCCGCGGGGCTCGTCGCGGTTTCCGTGTACGGAGGCAGCGGGGTCGCCGCGCAAATCGGGGAGCTCAAGCGAGGGTGCGAGATCGTCGCGTGCACTCCCGGGCGCATGATCGACGTGCTGACCACGGGCGCCGGTCGCATCACCAACTTGAGGCGCGTCACGTACATGGTCCTCGACGAGGCGGACAGGATGTTCGACATGGGGTTCGAGCCGCAGATCACGCGGATCATGAACAACCTCCGGCCTGACCGCCAGACGGTGATGTTCAGCGCCACGTTCCCGCACGCGATGGAGGCTTTGGCGCGCAGCGCCTTGACCAACCCGGTGGAGATTCAAGTCGGAGGAAGGTCCGTGGTCAACTCGGATATTGAGCAGATTGTGGAGATGCGCGAGCCCGAGGACCGGTTCTTGAGGGTGCTGGAGCTGCTGGGCGAGTGGTACGAGCGCGGGAAGATCATCATCTTCGTCGCCAGTCAGGACAAGTGCGACTTGGTTTTCCGCGACTTGCTCAGGAGCGGGTACCCGTGTCTGTCCCTTCACGGCGGGAAGGAGCAGACGGATCGGGAGTGCACAATCGCGGATTTCAAGTCTGACGTGTGCAACATCCTCGTCGCGACGTCCGTGGCGGCGCGCGGGTTGGACGTCAAGGACATGCGTTTAGTGGTCAACTACGACACCCCGAACCACTTGGAAGATTACGTCCACCGAGTCGGACGGACCGGTCGAGCCGGGAACAAGGGCACCGCGGTGACGTTCATATCGCCCGAGGAGGAAAAGTTTGCGCCGGACCTGGTCAAGGCGATGACGGACGCCAAGCAGCCGGTACCGACGGACCTGCGGGAGATGGCGGATGAGTACGCCAAGAAGAAGAAGGAGGGCTTAGTCGTCGGGGGTAAGAGCAGCGGCTTCGGCGGGTCCGGGTTCAAGTTCAGCAAGGAGGAACAAGACGCCGAGAAACGCGCGAAGAAGGCGGCGGCGCTCGCGGCGGGTCTGGAGGTTCAGGCGGACCACTCGGACTCGGACTCTGATGACGAAGGCCGGTTCGATGACGACGGCGAGCCCATTTTTGCGAGCGCCGGCCGCTCGGGCGCGGCCGCGGCCGCGGCGGCGGCGGCGACGACGACGGCGGCGCAGGCCGTCGCCGCCGAGCAGGTGGCCAGGGCGGCGGCGGCGGGTGCGTCCGCGTTCGGCGCCACTGGCGCGGTGGCTGCCGCGCCGGTGCCGGCCCCTTCAGCTCCCGCGCATGTCACTCCTGCGGCTCCCGCGTCGCAGCCGGAGGATCCGAAAGTCGCGTTGCTGAACGCGGCGGCGAGGGCGGCTGCGGCTAAGATCGGCACCTCCCTCGGCGTCGTCCCGAGCGGATCAACCTCGCAGGCGCAGGTCAACGCCGCGAACAACTCGCAGATGTCTCTGGCGATATCTCAGGCGGCGAACAACATGGCGCTGGTGACGGGCGCGACGACCGGCGCCGCTCGAGCCGCGGCGTTTGCGGCGGCGTTGAACGCTCAACACGCGGCGGCGAGGAGCGGCGTGTTCCAGGCGGACGGGACGCACTTCGAGTCCGAGCTGGAGATTAACGATTTCCCGCAGCAGGCGAGGTGGAAGGTGACGCACAAGGATTCAATCGCGCAGATTTCTGAGTTCACGGGCGCGGCGATCACGGTCAAAGGGCAGTACTACGCTCCGAACAAGCCGGTTCCGCCCGGTGAGCGGAAGCTGTTTTTGCTCATCGAGGGACCGAGCGAGCGGTGCATCAAGACGGCGAAGGGACGGATCAAGGAGATCATCGAGGAGGTGGTGGCGAAGGAGAGCCTCCCGGGCGGGTTTCGGGACATCGGCAAATACAAAGTGTAACGGGCTCGTCGCGCATAGGCTACTTTAAATCCAACATAGCTAGGATCGTAAAAACCATCGACGGAGGTTCGTCTTGTCTCCTTCTTCTCGTCGCCTCTCCTTCTTCTTGTCACGTCGTCACTCTCCCACGTCGTCTATCCATAATGTGTGCGGTCAGAGGGCTGAGTCGTTGCTTTCTGCTCGTGGCTTTTCATATCTCGATCCTTCCGAGGGAAACGCAAGTTGTTGATTCGTTTGAAAAGTTCGTCCGCTCACACTTCACGGGGCGCGAGGGAGGGATGACGACGGTGTGGCGGCCACGCGTGAGGATTCCAGTTCCGGATATCGACGGTGCCTATGCTGGCGAGAATCGGAGAGACGAGTCGACCAAGAAGGGCACGAAGCGGAAGAGAGCCCCGAGGCACTACGGGCCGTGCGAGCACGGGGTGAAGTACCGCTCGAACTGCAAGGTGTGTAGCGCTTGTCCGCACGGTCGTCGGCGAGAGAGGTGCAAGGAGTGCGGAGGGGCATCAATCTGCGAGCATGGTCGTGTGCGCTCAATATGCAAGGAGTGCGGTGGGGGATCAATCTGCGAGCACGGTCGTGTGCACTCTAACTGCAAGGAGTGCGGTGGGTCACAAATATGCGAGCATGGTCGTCTACGCATTCGGTGCAAGGAGTGCGGTGGGTCACAAATCTGCGAGCACGGTCGTGTGCGCTCTCAGTGCAAAGAGTGCGGTGGGTCTGCAATCTGCGAGCACGGCCGTGTGCGCTCTCAGTGCAAGGAGTGCGGTGGGGTATCAATCTGCGAGCACGGCCGTGTGCGCTCTGTGTGCAAGGAGTGCGGTGGGGCGTCAATCTGCGAGCACGGTCGTGTGCGCTCTGTGTGCAAGGAGTGCGGTGGGGGTGGAATCTGCGAGCACGGTCGTGTGCGCTCTCAGTGCAAAGAGTGCCACGCGGCGAAACAGTAGTTTTATTTTTGAACGTGACGAAACCCGATGCTAACATTACCACCTCTCCTTCGTCTCGTCACCTCTCCTTCTTCCCCTCCTGATCAGTGCCGTCGTCTCCTTTCGCTTCGTCGATCGCATCCACCTCGGACGCCTCGCCGCTGAACCCAAATTCGTTCACGCGGGTCTTGTCCACCCGGTATATTCTCCGCTGGTACAAAAAGATGAGAAACACGATGTCGTCGCGGAAGACGCTCAGTCGGTGCATCGCCGGCATCTTGATGACGAACGCGAAGAGATCGTCGATGATGGTGTTGAGGAACTTGTACGTCATCTGCCTCCACGGCAGGTGCGCCACGCTCTTGAGCTTGTAGTTGATGTACAGCTGCGGGCACATGGTGATGAAGCCGAACAGGTACACCGCGCCGACGAGCGTGTTCAAAACGAAGGAATACCACGATCGGTGCTCGTTGTAAACGACGCTGTAGACGGCGTAGCATCCCACCAGAGGGTACAGCGCGTACGAGAGGTACCGCATGGCCACCTCGTCGTGCCTTGCGGTGTCGCTCTTGGTGTACCCGAACTTATCCCGGAGGTTGACAAACGGAAACTTCGGCATCAAGGAAACGTCCATAGCTTTGGTGATCTTCCACCCCTCGATGATCAGACCGAGTCCGCTGCTCAGCAGCACCATCCAGCTCGTGTCGTTGTCCAGCAGGTACAAAAAGATCACCGCCTGGCACCCCGCGTTGAACGTGATGGTACGCGCGCTCAGACCCTCCATGCTCTTGTTCTGCCGCCAAAAGCCGATGTCGTTTTTGAAAGCCAGCACGTCGAACACGGTGTGGAAAACGCTCACCACGCTGGTCACTGCCAGTAAGATTGGGTTCCCCTCCAGGAAGATCCGCTTGAGTTCATCCCCGTCGTTCTCGCCCTGCGTCCCCATCGCCCGCTGGTGCTCGAACGTTCGCTCCATCTGCTCGTACAACTGCCATTTAAACATACTCAACGGCGCCACCGTCAGCGTCAAGTTAGCGGCGGCGACTGACGCGTTGAGCGGGACGTGGGCATCCTTTAGGAGCCAAAACTCGTTGACGTACACCGTCGGCCAGTACTCCAGAGTATCCGGGTGGAACCGCATGGTATCACGCATGTGAACCGGCACGCCGCGCGGGTACGGGTAGCCGTTGAAGTCGTCAACGGTGCTTACCGTCACATTCGGTTTCCAATAAGGCAGCCAACCGGTTATAGTCTCTTCATCCTCCTCCTCCGTCTCCTCTTCAATATGAATGACCTCCTCCATGTCTGCGCCGCCTCCGTCCGTGGCGTGTCCAAGCAGGTTCTTCTTCGCCTTGCGCTTGCGCTTGGGTCTGTAGGTGACGAGCGGCGTGGACGGCACCGGCACCACCGCTTTCTCATCGTACGATTCGTGCGAGGGATCGTGTGGGGATCCAGTCTTGGTGAGGAAGACGTGGAGGTACGGCGTGGAGTTCGTGGACCACACGGGTCCGTCCTCGGGGATGGGGAAGACCAAGGAGTACTCGCGTGTGCCGTCGTCGGGCGCGACGCCCGGGTTTGATGCGTCCATCGCTCGGATGCCGTTGCCGCAGAGGGGGATCTCGGCGTCGTGCGCGATGAGTTTCGTGTGGTCGCCGAACGCGTCGAAGGTTGGCGCGTACGTGACGTACGCGTACATGTCCATGGACTCGCCGCGATCCCACATCGGTAAGGCCATGCGCTGGATCGCGGGATCGCCGCTGACCCCAGCCCGCTGACTCCCGGTGGACGCGCCCTTGTTTCCGCCCAGCATCCCGGTCACGAGATTGCTCACCAGGTAATACATCATGAGCTGGCGACCGAAGTACATGGCCCTGTCGCCCATCGTGGGCGCACCCGCGGCCTGCTCGCCGCCCTGCGTCGCTGCGACGTCCGCCATGGTGGCAGAGGCGTCGAGAGGGATTCTAAACCCCGCCGCTCGCGTCGAGTTGTGGGCTCGTTGTGGGGGGGCGAGAAACATCGATTTTGGTTTTGTGCGAAACTCGCCTGATGAAAAGAGGCGGCGGCGGGTGTCGGCGGTCACTTCAACGATGGCGACGCGCATCGGCCACCTGCTGCATCGCGCCCCACCCGACGCGTCGAACCCGGTCCCCGAGGACGATGCCAAGCCACTCGACGCGACCGAGGGTGAACTAGCGCCGTCCACGCCGTCCAACGGCGCCGGCCGCTGCATCGGCATCGGCGACCTGGTCGTCGTCTACGAAGGCTTCAACAGGCAAAAGGCGGTGACAGTCGCGGAGAAGGGCTGCTACCAGAACAGGTACGGCACATTCCCGCACAAGGAATGGGTGGGCAAGCCCTTCGGGAGCAAGGTGTACGGCAAGGGCGAAGCCGGCTTCGTCTGGATCCTCGCGCCGACCCCAGAGCTGTGGACGAAGGTGCTGCCCCATCGCACGCAGATCTTATACCTCCCCGACATTTCGTTGGTGTGCCACGCCCTGGAGCTCAAGCCGGGAAGCGTGGTGCTCGAATCCGGCACCGGGTCAGGGTCCCTGACGCACTCGCTCATAAGGGCCGTCGCGCCCAGTGGGCACGTGTACACATTCGAGTTCAACCGCGTCCGCGCAGAGGCGGCGAGCGAGGAGATCGTCGCCCACGGACTCACCGAACACTGCACAGTCACGCACAGGGACGTCGAAGCCCTCGGTTTCCCCGACGAGCTCGAGGACCGCTGCGACGCCGCGTTCCTCGACCTCCCGGGCCCGCACAAGTGCATCCCGTCCGTGGCCAAGTGCCTCAGGCCCGACGGCGTCGTGTGCTCATTCTCACCGTGCATCGAGCAGGTTCAGCGCTGCTGCCAGGCGCTGGAGGCGGAAGGTACATTTATTTTATTTATATTTCTATTTATATTTCTATTTCCGTACTATATGGGCAATTGTACTGACGGGTTGGTGTTTTGTTAACAGGTTTCGGAGACGTTCACACTGTCGAGCTGTTGGGTCGCGAGTACGACGTTGAGTCCAGGGAACTTCAGAGGGACCTCGGGGTGGAGCAGCCGAGGCTGACGAGCCGGTGGAAACGTGAGGCGAGGGACAAGGCGAAGCGGAAGCGGAAGCACGTGGACACCGACGCGAACGGCGACGAAGGGCGAGGGGCAGTCGCGGCTGATTTAGAATCTCTCGAGCCGATGGGTGTCGTCGCGGCGCATCCCCGGCAGGAGGCGCAGCATCACACCGGGTACCTGACGTTCGCGAGGCTGGTGCCGTACGCGTCGAAGGAGACGATCGCGGCGGCGAGGGAGGCGGGGAAGACGCGGTCGAAGGGTGGCGACGGGGGATACGAGGAGGCGGAGCTGTCGGAGTAGTGATGAGTCGTCATAGGTATGTGTTCGCGTTGGGGCGGGTCGAGTAGAGAAGAGCGTTTGATGTATTACTTTAGCGACACTCCTTGCAGTCATTGTGCCGACGACCGTGCTCACAGATTCCTGCCCCACCGCACTCCTTGCAGATATGGCGCTGACGACCGTGTTCGCAGATTCCTGACCCACCGCACTCCTTGCACTTAGAGCGCACACGACCGTGCTCGCAGATTTGTGACCCACCGCACTCCTTGCATCGATAGCGCACACGCCCGTGCTCGCAGATTGATGCACCACCGCACTCCTTGCACTGAGAGCGTACACGACCGTGCTCGCAGATTGCACCCCCACCGCAGTCCTTGCATATAGAGCGCTGACGACCGTGCTCGCAGATTCCAGACCCACCGCACTCCTTGCACTGATAGCGCTGACGACCGTGCTCACATATCGATCCCCCACCGCACTCCTTGCACCGAGTGCGCTGACGACCGTGCTCACAGATTCCTGCCCCACCGCACTCTTTGCACTGAGAGCGCTGACGACCGTGCTCGCAGATTGATGCACCACCGCACTCCTTGCAATAAGAGCGCTCACGACCGTGCTCGCATACTTGTGAACCACCGCACTCCTTGCACCGAGTGCGCCGACGACCGTGCTCACAGATTGCACCCCCACCGCACTCCTTGCACGTAGAGCGCCGACGACCGTGCGGACAAGCTCTGCACACCTTGCAGTTCGAGCGACGTTTCACCCCGTGCTCGCAGGGCCCCTTTGTGGGAGGGGCTCTCTTCTTCCGCTTCGTGCCCTTCGTCGTCAACTCTTCTCCCCGCTTCTCGTCGACATTGGCACCGTCGATATCCGGAACTGGAATCCTCACGCGTGGCCGCCACACCGTCGTCGTCATCCTTCCTTCGCGCCCGACAAAGTGCCGTCGATCAGAAACCTTCGACACGAATTGATAATCGCTCGGACCCTCGCAAGCCCGTCACTTGGTCGGCGCGCGGGTATCGGATCGTCGCCGGGTCATCGAGCCGCGACCGCATCGCGATCGAAGGGGGCGTGATAGAGTAGTCGGTGACGATGGATAACCCGAACACGGAGTACTCGAGGGACGTCGTCGGCGCGCTGAAGGAGCGCGCCGATGCCCCGTCCATGATGGCCAAGCACGCCAGCGCGCAGAAGGAGGCCATGCAGGAGGCCTGCCTGGGCGCCCTGCGCAGGGCGCTGCCCGGTGCGTCCGCGGAGACGTGCATGATGGCGCTGGAGACGGCGGGTTGGGACGTGGACAAGGCACACGCGCAGATCAAGGCGTTCATGGGCGCGGCGGCGACGACCGCGGGCGGCGGTGGATCGAAGAAATCCTCGAAAAAGTCCAAGCGGAAACGACGCGTCGGCTCCGACTCCGACTCCGACTCCGACTCGTCGTCCGGCTCGTCATCCTCGTCGTCCGATCGCAAGAAGAGCAAGAAGAGCAGAAAGAAGGACAAGAAGGACAAGAAGGGCAAGCGGTCCAAGAAGGAGAAGAAGTCAAAGAAGGATGCCAAAAAACACGGTTCAGACGGCAAGAAACCATCGGGGGCGGACGCCAACCCGGAGCCCATGTTCGGCGCGCGCGGCTTCATCAAAGAGACGGACAAGTACGAAAAGGAGGGCGAGTTCCGCGCGTGGCTCGGCGAGGTCAAGAAACTCGACGTCGAATCGCTTCAAAAGTGGGAGGAGAAGGAGCTCTTCAAAGAGTACGCCGAAGACTACAACACCGCGACGCTCCCGCACGAAAAGTTTTACCATCTGGAGAAGTGGTCCCGGGAAGAAGCGGCGAGGCGCACGCGCGAGGACCCGACGGGCGCCAAGTCCGCGGCCGAGCGGGAGAGCTTCGACGACGAGACGGAGCGCAAGCGGGAGATCGCGGCGGAGCGTGAGAGACGGGAGGCGAAGTATAAGCGCGATACGTACATAAGGATGAAGGGCGACTCGGGGGATTTGGAAAACTTGAGGGAGCAGGAGCGGCTGAAGGAGCTGCGGAAGAACGCGTATAACATGGGGGACACGGAGACGGTGGCGAGGGTGAACAAGATACTGGCGCCGGACGACCCGGACGCGCGGTAGAGGAAGTTGCGTTGTCATTTTACGAGTATTCTATTCTCAAGTCAGGAATTTCGCCCACTTCACCCGCATTTCCTCCCACCCCGGGCACTTGTTGTCCACGAGATATTGGGTGATTGGAATGTGTGCCGGTGTCGTCGACGTATCGGGGGCGGCGATGGATGCGTGACCGAACGCCCTGTAATCCCACCGATATCCGTTTTCGTGAAGCCACTTGACGACGTGCAGGTGGCCGGATACAGAGGCGGCGAAGTAAGCGTTCTTATAGCGGCCACAGGTGAGGATGCATAAACCGTTCGCCATCGCCCATTGGAGCACCTTCAGACAACCGTGTTCCGCTGCGAAAAAGCAGAGCGATCTTCCCGTATTTACCCGGGGCATGAGCTTGAGGACCCTTTCCTTTGGCAAAGACAGAGCCTCGTCGTTATCGAGAAGGGTGAGGAGCTTAGGTCGGTTCTTGTTGGCAAGGATGCCCCCGTCACGGATTTTGTACGCGCCACATCGCAAACATTTTTCGTACTATTGAAGACATGCTCGCACATGGGGAGGTAGAACCTGCGGGGCAGGGCCTCCTTCTGCTTCGACACGTGCAACCAGAACTTGCTAGCCCGCGCGAGTGCTGCTCTGGTCCTGACGCACTGTATCTTGGAGAACACGAGCGCGGCGATGTTCACACCGGGCTCGAATGCGACTGCATCGTCCGTATCGTCGTCGTCGAGGATGATGCTACGCGCGCGCTTGCTTAACCAGAGCAACATTGTGTGCGGTCCGGGGGCGAGGCTCCACCTGTCCGAGGCTTTTGGCAGCTTTTGATGAGGTTCGATTGAGATTTTTTCAGGATTCAACAGACCAGCAGCCAGTCAGCCAATCAGCGAGGAATGCTTGCCAGTTTGGGCAGATTGCTGGCTATCCATCCGAGTCAGCTCGATTTCGAACTCCCGCGCCCTCCTCTCGACGGGTGCGCACAAGGGACGCGCACGCACGAGATCACCCTTTAACACGATGAGCACCATCGCATCGACGACCGCGATTCGCGCGCGTCACGCGATCGCCGCCCCCAAGGCGCGCGGATCGATCACCGCCCAACTCGCGATGAGGGCACCCATCAACGCGTCCTCTTCCAGATCGCGCGCTTCGGTTGTGGTGATGGCGGGTGGCGACCAGAAGCTCGGCACCGACAAGACGTACAACTGCGTGGTCACCGAGGACGGCGTGATCGTCGCGAACGACATCCCGTCCGGCGTCTACGAGGTCTCCGCGTGGTGGGCGGGCGCCACCTCGGGCGACGAGGAGGAGCAGCCCCTCGCGCCCCGATGCGACAGCGAGCGGCAGCGCGGCTGCGAGGTGCGGTGCGAGATGACCGCGGAGGGCGAGCTCGTGTGCGAGGGGCTCAGCAGCGGGATGTACCGGGTCATCAACGCCAGCGAGTACGACGCCGAGTGCGAAGTCAAGGACGGGTCCTTCGAGTGCAAGACCTCATTCGACGAGGAGCCACTCACGCTGGACACCGACGACTTCAAGGCTGTGGAGACCGAGGAGGAACACGGGTTCAGGATGGGCGGATAACTGGGGTTACGTCTGGAGTAATTATCTAATCGTTATTGACAGCGTAGGAGTGGGTTGAGTGAACGCATATGCGACGCTAGAGTCGGTCCGTGTGCGCGGCGTCGACGGGGGGTAACCAGTCCCCCTCTGCGGCGAATCTTATTGTTTTTTGTGATGAAAGTCTAAACCGGTGAGACGTTAATCCGTTCGTTCCGCTGTGTCGGGTGACTCTATTCGCCACGCGTGTCGCTCCCACGTGTCCCCCGGGAGCATCTCCCTCACCCCCCGCACCGCACGCACCGCCGCCTCACGCGTCACCGGCGATTCCTTCGTTCCCCCCGCGATCGCCGCGAGAGCGACGGCGACTTTCTCGCCGCCGCCGCCCCGACCCGAACCCTCCTCGACTCCAAACGCAACCGGAAGCGTCGCCGGAAGGCACCGAACCACGTCATCGTCGTCCAGCCCCGACGCTCCCTCGTGTCCTCCCACGACGATCAAACCGGACCACGCGCCGCACAGCCACGCGAGGGTGACGAGGCCGTCGTCCAGACCGACCGACTCCTCCAACCACCGACCGCGGAGCCACCGCGGCGGAATCGCCAAATGCTTCCCAACCGCGCAGAGGTGCGTCGCCATACACCGTCCGAGCCGCGTTAGCTCCCCCAAAGGCATCCACGTCGCGAGCGGTTTCACGTCCCCGCGGGGAATCGAACCCGCGACCGCGAGACGCGCGCGAAGCGAGTTGGCCGCGAAACTGTGCGCGGAGGTATCCGCGGCGAGAGCGCACGATCGAGCGGCTCCAATCGGAGCTCCGCCGTTTGGCGACAGCGCCTCGACGGCGGCGTCGAGCTCGGGCCCGCCAGGCCGCGCGATCGCGCCGCACAGCTGTGCGCACGCGTCCGCGATCTCATCCTCGGTCCACGGACCGCGGGGCAGGCGCGAGCCCGCGGACGCGAGCCCGCGCCACGCCGCCGCGACGGCGTCGATCGTCGATTTCATCTCTTCATCGTCTTTCTCCTTTTCGTGCGTCTCGCCCAGGGCGGACACCGCGGACGCGACTGACGCGGCGCATCGACGCAGCGCCGCGGCCGCCGCCGCGCGGGGTAACGCGGCGACGCACTCGCCGAGGGACGCGAGCACCCTCGGCGGTGGCGGCTTTATTATCGGATCCATTTGAGTCACCTCCGCCATACCGAACTCGTCGAAGGCTTCCGCGTCCGTCGGCTGTTCACCCAAGAGGCTCTCCAGCAAGCCGCCGCCCACGGACGGACCCGGGTGCGCCACCGCGAGCGCCACGCACGCGTCCACCAGGTCAACATCCCCGCGCCGCGTCAACCGACGCAGCGCGCCCGGCCAGTCACCGGCGGGGAGCCTGTCGAGCGTCGATAGCGTCCGCAGCGCCCTCGTCGCGGCGATCGACGAGGTGTCACCCGCAGTCGCCGCCGTCACCAACGCGCCGATCGCTCCGCCGACGCCGTTGGAACCCGTACCCGTAGAGGGACCCTTCAACGATGATGCGGAGGCGGGTGCGGACGCGGACGAAGCTGCCCAGGCGGAGGCGCGAGCCGCGCAGCGATCCGCCGCGACTGCGAGCCCCCACGCCGCGACCTCCCTGGCGCGGATACCCACAGCGCCCTTCCCCCCAGTCGCCGCCGCCGCCGCCGTGCCTTCCGCGGAGGATGCCGCCTCGAGCGCCGACAACGCACGCTTGGCGAGCCGCCCGCCCTCCTCCCCGCCCCACACGAGCGGCGCGGAGAGGTGTTCAGTGGACGTATCTCGCGCGCGGCCGCCCCCCGCGCCGCTCAAGCCGTAGTTTGCGATGATCGTATCAACCGTCGGAAGTATCCAGGTCCCGCCGACGCACGCGGCCAGCCCGAGGGCCGCCGCGGTGTGCGCCGTCTCGCCGTGTGGAGCAGACGGAGGCGTGTGTCCACCGCTCGTGTGTAACAGCACGTCGGTCAACGCGTCGATCGTTTGTGTCGCGAGCCGCCGATCCGTCGAGCACCCCGCGGCGAGCGCGACGTCCAACAGGGCGCCGCAGCTCGCGAGACTGTTTAGCCATACGGATGACCGTTCACCCGGGGTAGCCGCGAGTGATACGATGAGGCGCAGAGTGTCCGTGACGTGTCTGTCCACCGGTGCGTTGGACGCTAACGCGAGCGCCGCCGCCGTCGGTGCCGCCGCGGCAGCCCCGGCAATCTCCGCCTGCGAATACCCGGCGTCCCTGTCGCAAACAAAACACGTCGTCATTCTAATTGCCCGTACGAAAATGAAAAGAAACGTACCCGCTCCGTAAGATGTTCTCGAGATGGCGCATGTGCCCGACGACGTGGCCGAACCCGCCGTGGGCAAAGTCCGCGCCCGCAGCCGCGAACGCCTCGCCGTGCATCGCACCAACGCGAAACAGCGCGTGCGCCTCGGCGTCCTGAACGTCGTCCGAGACTTCAAACTTGAAAGCTGAATTTGAAAGCGAGTCGCGGTAGCTTGAAAGCATCTCGGTCCTCCACGCGCCCGCGCCGGGCCCGTGCGTCTCCACGTCGCGTCCCAGCCCCAGTAGGAACATACCCAGCGCCTCAGCCGCGGCGCCGGCGGTGCGCCCGCTCCACGCCGGCCCGGTGACGGACGAAGTCGTGAGCTCGTTTAGTAAAAATTGAGCGCACGATTCCCGTCGAGGCTTGTCAGCCGCGTGGCACCGGCTCACGGCGGCTGCGTACGCCAGAAACGCGCGCCTCTCCGCGCCCACCATGGACCCGGAGGTCAGCCCTTCGTGGATCGCGTCCGTGACGGACTCCGTGGTTCCTTTAACGTCGTGGTTCGAGCCGTTTTCAGCCGTTTTCGAACTCACGCCGTTTGCGAAATCGAGAAGCGCCGGCGACGACATCGCGAGCGCCGCGTTGCTCCTCGCGTCCGGCGTGGCGTTCGGATCCGCGAGCGTTTTAAATAAAACGGCCGTGACGGACGCGACGGCCTCCTCGGACGCGACGGAATCAGACTCGGCGACGTTGGCGAACGCGGCCACCTCGGCACGGAGCCACCGGCGGATGAACCTGTGCCAAGATTTCAAAAAGGTCTGCCCGTGCCACCAGTGCGACCTCGGGGGTTCCCTGATTTCGGCGGCGCACGACGCGAACGCGCGTCGGTGGGCCTCCGCGCGCGCGCGAAGCTCCGCGTTGACCTCCGTGGCGCGCCGGCGGGCGTCGACAACGTGGTCGCCGTCGTCGGCGCGCGGGGCAGGGCGGAAGAGGAAGAGGTGCGCGCCCGCGCCGGCGGGACCGTACCTTTCTTGGACGTTCCCCCCGCCTCCCCCCTTGGACGCGCCGTCGAGCCGGGGCATGGTCCGGAGGCGCCGCGGGGTGGTGTTCAGCAACCTATGCAGCAGCGGGTCGTTGGACGCCGCCGCGTGACCTTTTTCCCTTCGAACCTTCGCGTCGTTTTTGGACGTTTCGTCGGACGTTTCTGGGCGTAAAAAGCCGCCGGGCGCGAGATGTGATCGAGCCATGCGCCCGCGCTCGAGCCTCGCGACGCCTTCCACGACCTTCGCCGCCGCGCTCACCGTCGCCGACGTGGACGATGCTGGATCGGTGAGGTACGCGATCGCCAGTTCGCCCGCGGGGACCGGTGCGGGTGTGCACGCGAGCGTTTCGTCATCCTTCTCATCCTTCTCATCCTTCGCGGGCGGCTCGACAAGAACCTTCGGGTCGAACCTCCCCAGCGCCTCGTACGCAGCCGCCCGCGTCCCTTCGTCGCCCGGCCCGCTAAACCCTAACCCTAAACCCACCCTCGCGCACTTCCACGCGGCGCCCGCGACCGCCGCCGCGGCATCCGGCCGGGCATCCGCGTCCAGCCACCCCGCGCCAAGCAACCGAGCCCACTCCGTCCTCACGATTACATCCGCGGGGGCGCCGTCGCCCAGCCGAGCCACGACGACGCGGAACGCGGCGTAGAAATCGAGCGCGTCCGCGTCGCACATCAGACGCACCGACTCGAGCGCCAACGCGCGCGCCACGGGCGGCGCTTTCGGATCCAGGAACGAACGCAGCGGGCCGACGAGGTCGCACGCGCCGTGCGGGTCGGATTGCGCGCATCGCATCGTCGCCGCCGCCGCGCCGATGACGACGGCGGGATCGCGCGAGGTGGCCGCGTGCTCCAGGGCGGCGCGGAGCCTCGGAAATGACCCGGCGTGGTGTCGCCAGAGGTCCGCGAGGAGCGTCAGGGCCAGCGCGTGGGCCTTCGGGTCCGGCGCCTTGGCGTCGGCGGTGAACCCCAGTTTCAGCGCGGAGTCGGAATCGTCCCCTTTGGAATTCGTCAGAGAGTCGTCCGGGATCGGCTGGACCAGCGGGGAGAGCGCGCGTAGCGCGACGGGCGCGCCGAGGGGATGCGCGGCGCCCGCGGTCGCCGCCCTGAGCGCCGCGAGCGCCGCACGCGCCGAAGCCTTCCTTTGAACCGCCGCAGTTTCGTTTTTGTTTTCAGACCTGCGACTCAGCGCCTTGATCGCGAGCAGCGTCGGCGGGAGCGACGACGGCGCGCGGTCGGGTACCGCCGCCATCCGCTCGCCCAGCGCCGCAGCCGCCCGCTCGCGGACCCGCGGGTTCGGGTGCGAAACGAGCACGAGCGGGAGCAGCGGCGGCGCCGTCCGCGAGGAGTCAGCCGCGGTGAAATCGCCTCCGTCGTTGCCGAGGTTTCGTCGGCGTCGGCGGCGGCGCTCGGCCTCCGCCTTGACCGCCGCCAGGTCCGCCGCCGTGTCCGCGTCGAGCACCGCGAGCGTCCACGCGTCTGTACACGCGTCGACACCGCTTCCTCCGGTGCGCCAGTCGCGGTGGAGGATATCCACCAGCGCCGAATCCATCGATGATCCACCCCCGCAGCCGCCTTCGATTTCTTGGGTTCCGTCTTTCACATTCTCGACTCTCATCGTCCTCGGTGTCACGAGCGATGTGGCGAGCGCCCCGCCGCGTTCCCTCGCCAGCGACATCGCCTCGCTCACCCGTGCGCCCACCACCGCTCGCGCACACGTCCCGCCCCCCAGCACGCCGGACACCGACGCGAACTCACCGAGTAACGCGGCAATCGCGCCAGCGTCGGCCCCCGCGCCGCGGACGGCGTCGTCGCAACACTCCGCCAGGTCACACGCCATGGACCGAAGCGCGTTCCGCCCCTTCACAGACGACACGACGCATCGCACGAGCGGGGTATCCTCGGATGGAGTCCCCGCGCTATCCCCGGTCACCAGGCCCAGCATCCTTCGTAACGCTCCGAGTAAAGACGTTACGCATTCACCGCGTCCGACGCACTCGCGCGTTATGTTCACGACGCCGAACATAGCCTCTAATGACGCGTACGCGATCCCTCGGATCGATGACGTGTCGTTAGTTCCCCCCGGGAAACTTCGGCGCGCCGCGGACTCGAGGGCGTCCGCGACGTCCGCGGCGGCGCCCGCGACCCACGCGCTGGACTCACTTTGGTCAGTTAACCCGGGGTGTCCCTGGGTTCGGTACCACGGAAGGCACCCGGCGAGAAGTATCGCGACTGGCGCCGACAACTCGAGCGAACTGCCGCACGCCGTCCGTACCAGCCTCGCGTGCAGTGCGGACCTGAACCCAGCGCCCACAGCCTTGTCGTCGGAGAGGAGCGCGTGACGCAGGAACGGGCGCAGGGATTGGAACGCGAGACGCGCGGGCGCACCCGCGAGCGCCGCCGCGGAGTCGGGGCCGTGGCCTAGGATGGCGGAGATGGCCGCGAGGACGGCGGGTGGCGCGCCGGTGGGATGCGCGCGGAGGGCGCGGCTCAGGGGATGCCGCGGGCCGACCCACTCCGCGAGTCGGCTGCGTGTGGGGTTTGTGCGATGCGTGCGTCGTCCCTGGTGGTCCGTGCTATCAGCATGGAGGTCAGCGGTGGAGTACGCGACGACGTTGGCTATGCCCCGAACGAGCGCGCCCGCCCTTCGGCGTTCGTCGCGGCGCGTCTGCGTCGACGCGCCGTCCGCGGTCGCCGCGGCGTGCGACGCGGCCAACGCCGCGAGCAGCTCACCGCACATGGCGTCCGCGTCGAAAACCCCCGCGGCGACCAGTTGCGCGCACGCTCCGCACGTCTCGTCGACGCACGCGGGCGGGGTGCCCACCAAGCATCGGCGCAGCGCATTTTCCGGGCGTTGGCATCGCCCCGAGCGTATCACGGCGACGACGCCGCGTGCCGCGACGCGCTGGATCGATGGCTGGGGCGCGGACTCGACGTGTGTGAGGAGCGCGTCCGCCTCCGCGTCCCCGCCGCCTCGAGGGCCCATGTGCCGTGCACCCCTCACGTGCGCCCTCACCGAGTGCCACCCTAATCTGAGATAACAACGTCGTTTCTCCCGAGGAAATAATCATCACAAGTTTGAATGCTCGGCTCCTCGACCGCGCCCGAGAGGGTGGGGAAGGTCCGCATCGCCGTCGTCGGCGACACGGGCTCCGGCAAGACCTCATGGGTCCACCTCATCCGCGCGAACGGCCCGCACGGCGGATCCCGCGGCGCCGGAGACGCCGTTCGGGATCAGGAGCGAACGATGGGGTGCAAGCCCGAGGTGACCTTGGTACACTTCGACGAGACGCGGGTGAACGGCGCTGACCCGCAGAGGCCGTACTTCGTCGAGATGTGGGACATCGGCGGCCATCACGAGTGGAAGAACCTCCGGCATGTGTACTACGAAGGCTTGGACGGCGTCGTGCTGGTCCACGACCTCACGCGGAAGCGAACGCTTCGTCGGCTCACTCGATGGGCTCGCGAGATCGCCGCGCGCGCGTCGTTCGCGTCGCCGACGCCCGCGGGTTCCGAGCGGGACGCCCGCGACGCCATGGTCGGCGCCGTCGGGGGTAAATTATTGGGCGATGCGCTCGACGGATGCGTCGCGCACGGCTTCGGCGGGCTCCCGTGCCCCGCGCTCTTCGTCGGCAACAAGGCGGACATTGTTAATCTCTCGGGTAAATCTGCGCGGGACGGCGAGGACGCATCCGACCCGGGGGAGATACTCAGCGCCCTACTGTGGCGCGCGTGGTGCGTCATCGCCGCCAAGCTCCGGCTCCCCAAGGCCTGGCGCGGCGACGAGTCAGCGGGTGAAGAGGGGAAGAGCCCAAAGCACGTACGGAGGGGCTCATTCGCGAGTTTGCTACCCACGGTTACCCAGGAGTTGCGACGGGTCTCGTCCGGGGTGTTCGACATCGACGATCAGGCACAGCCGGACACGCCGCCGTCCGCGTCAAACGCCGGGTCCACGACGTCAACCGCACCGCCCGGCGGTGGGCTGCGGTGCAGCGCGACGCGCGGGGACGTGGACATGACGGTGGTGGAGGCGTACTTCAAGGAGCTCATACGGCGGAGGCACTACGAGGGAAAGGCAAAGGCAACTTCGAGCGGGGGGACGGTTTGGCGGGACGGCGGTTCCGGCGGCGGGGCGATTCCGGCGAGCGCGTGGGGGGATCATCACGGGGCGGTGTTCCGGGGGGGAGCGGGCGGCGTGCCGACCGCGCCGCCGCAGCCGCGGTGGATGGGGGGAGACCGGTTAGACGCTCACGACCTGACGTGACGGTCATCAGATATATTTGGCTATCAGTCGTCGACGTTAGTAGTCAACTTTGGCTACTCCGTCTCACTTCTTCCGCTCGAACGACGGCGCCAGGATCTCCAGCAACCCGTCGGGGTTATCGATGTGCACCCAGTGCGAGCTGTTCGCGAGATAGTGCACCCGTCCCCCGTACGTCCCGATCCTCCCCACGTCCTCATCCGCCCACACAAACGCGGACCTCTCGGCTCTGACAAAATCAACCGATAAACCCACCGGCTGCGTCTCCAGCATTGGCCACAGGTCGGTAGCCTCGTAGCTCTGGTACATCGCGACGATCCCTTCGATGTCGAACACCCACGTGAGTTCACCGGTGGTGGCACCGGGCGCCGGGGTCAAGTTCGTCGTCATCCACTGCGCACCCTCCAGCGTGAACCCGGCGCCCGTCAACGAATCCACCAACGCTTTTCTGTTTGCGATTGGCATCTGGATTGTTCTGGCGTAGTTGATGGTATCCCTCGGGTGGTCCCCAGCCTCGCACCACACGTCCCCGGGGACGGTGTCGAGGACCCAGACCTGCACCGGCCGCGGGAGCTGTTTTCCGAACTGGTGCACCATGGACATCGCGACTTTACCGCCGAAGGAGTGCCCGATGAGCGAGTGGGGGTAAATTTTTAGATGCTGCAGCGTTGCGAGGACGTCCTTCGCGGCGTTGGTGACGTCGTTGGAGCCCGGGGGCGGGACGGGCATGTTCGCGGTCTGTCCGTGGCATCGTAGGTCGACGAGGATGAACTGCCAGCTTGGGAACCTCTGCGCCAGGCGCTTGGCGAAGGACAGCAGGTTCCGGCGCGAGCCCAGGATGCCGTGGATCAGTACCGCGGTTGGCGGATGCGGCCCTTTGGGCTCCTGCACCGACCACTTGACGAGGGCGCCCTGGACGATCTCGAACTTGAGCGGTGCGGTGTCGAAGGGGTTCGTGGATGATGTCGGGGCGGACGCCGCGGGCGTGGGATCGGCGGATACCGCGCTGACCTCGCACGATCTGCGGCTTCGGGAGACGCGCGGCCTCGGAAATGATATCTTCCTCACGGAGGAGCCGGTGGACCCGAACAGCTGCGCGGCGGGACGACGCGTGGATCCCCCCGTGGCGCGCCGCGCGACGATGGTGGAGCCCCGGGTCGAGCCCGCGGGTGCCCTGTGGGCGCGACCGGACGTGGTCGCGGCCCCGACCGGTGAGCTCAGACAAGCGCCGCGCATTCTGTGGCTTGATTCGAGACGCCGAGGAGCCGAGGAGTTATTTTGTGGCTCCGACACGTAATTGACGTTTATTACACCACCGGCTGACTAGTCAGGTCCGGATCGAAAATAGCACATGCTAACCGTAAATACGTAGTCTTTCGTATGGATATTTAGTTTGAAGGGCCTCCACTGCCACAAATTTTGTCCACGTCGGCGAAAGGTGTTTTCCTGAACCGTCGTCGGCGCTGCATCCTCACTCCGCCTCGTCGCACCGACTTCGGTACACGACGAAATCGAAGTTAATGGCCGCCATGACGACCATGATGAGTACGCCGGCCGCCCGCATGGCGCCGCCCGCCCGCCAGGGGCGCACCCTCCGCGCTCGCGCGACCGTCACCCTCACGGATAAATTTGTGAGCACCGGAATCGCGTCGTCGCGAGGCACGGGCGCGGTCACCCTCCCGGGCTCTCGTGTCATCGTCGCCCGCGCGTCCAACGACGACCGCGCGTCTAACGGCATCGACGCCCCCGCACGCGTGCACGATGCCACCGTCGTCGCCCTCGAGGATGCCCAGGATGCCAACATCGACGGCAAACAAGTCCGCAAGATCGCGGTCGCCACCGCGGTCTTCACCGCGATGGTCGCCAACTGCGACATCGCCCTCGCCGCGGACGCCGCCGCCGAGATCGCGTCCTCCTCCGGCTTCTGGGGCCTCGCCCCCATCGTCTGGCTCAAGTCCGGGTGGACCGGGTTCACCGGCCTGCTCGCATCCCCCGAGGCCAAAGACATTTACGTGTACACCATCAAGACGTTAATCTCGTGGGGCGTCCCGGCCGTCACCGTCGGGATAGTCGCCTTCTTCATAATCGGCTCGTCACGCAGGTCCAAGGCGGCATCCGGCGAGAAGTCCGGCGGGTTCTCCCTCTTCGGCGGCGGCAAGCCCGGCGAGAAACCGAGCCCCTTCGTCATCAAGCGACTCAACGACAGGCTCGACTCTTACGCCTACGCATTCGACCAGGCTGTTGTTGGCAAGGACGCAGTGGACGCCGCGAAGAAACGTACGGCGTTCGCGGACAAGTACGCCGCCGTGCTGGGCAAGCTGACGGCCAAGGAGAGGGATGCGGTGACCGCGTCGCAGCAGATGTGGGCGAGGGATGATGCACGGCTCCGCGCGGAGATGGCGTCGCTCTCGAGACGGATTCGAAGCGACGCGGTTCGAGCGGCGTCCGGAAAGAAGAAGAAGGATAAGTCCGACGATACGTCCGCGATCGATGACGCCCCGGTGGACGATTTCCCGCTGCTGGACGAGGTGGAGGACGCAGAGGAGCGGGCGCTGTACGCCGAGGCGATGGCCGCGGTCGACGCCGGCGAGGATGACGATTCAGCCGGCGCGGACTCGAAGGATGGGAAGAAGAATTCCATGTTCGAGAAGCTTCCCAAGCTGGGCGGCGGCGTCGGCGGCAAGCTCGCCAAGCTCGCCCAGAAGCGCTCCGACGCCGAGGCCAAGTACGTCACCGCGGTGGCTAGGGCGCTCCCGGCGCACAAGCGCGAACGGCTGTTGAAACTCCTCGCGGATCCTCGCATGAGCCCCGGGTGGGAGGGGGACCGCGATCCCCTCGCCGTGCCGGCCACTCGCATGGACAGGCGGGACAAGCCGCATGTCTTTGTTCTCCAGTTCTTCGGCGACGTTCGCGCGTCGCAGGCGAGTAACTTGCGCGAAGAGGTCACCGCCGTGCTCCGGTCGGCGAAGAAGACACGCGGCGACGAGGTGGTGCTGGTATTGAACACGGGCGGAGGCACGGTGACGGGCTACGGCCTCGCCGCCGCGCAGCTCACCCGACTCAAGGATGCCGGGATCAAGCTCACGATCTGCGTCGAGCAGGTGGCGGCGTCCGGCGGGTACATGATGGCGTGCACCGCGGACAGGCTCGTCGCCTCCCCGTTCGCCGTGCTCGGGTCCATCGGCGTCATCTCCGAGATTCCCAACGTGTACGAACGGCTCAAGAAGGAGGGTGTGGAGTTTCAAACTGTCACCGCGGGCAAATTCAAGCGCACGCTCACTCCGACGAAGAAGATCGAGAAAGCCGACGTGGAGAAGTCCAAGGCTGACATCGAGGACGTGTTGACCTTGTTCAAAACCTTCGTCAAGACCCAGCGGCCGAAGCTCGTGATCGACGACGTGGCCACCGGCGAGACTTGGTTCGGAGCCGACGCGCTGAAACGCGACCTCTGCGACGAGTTGAAGACCACCGACGACGTTCTTCTCGAGCTTCTCGCCACGGGAAGCGAGATTTTCAGCGTGAAGTACCGCCCGCCGCAGAGCGGGCCCGCGGCGCTCCTCGCGGGCGCCGGCGACGACGCGAGGAGCTCCATCGGCGGCGGTAACGGATGGGGAGCGCTTCGAGCGGCGGCGCTCGGCGTCGCCGGGTTCGCTCAGGCCGCGGGCGGCTTAGGTTCCAACTTTGGCGGTGCGTACGGAAGCTCCGGCGAGGCGCTCGCGATGGACGGCGCGGACGTCGCCGGCAAGGTGATGGCGCGCGGCGCCTCGGGGCGGTACCTCGGCGAGGAGGACTACGTCGGCGGCGGGATCTTCTCCGCCGTCGACGACAACGAGGACGTCTACTTCTAATTGTTTTTTTTGTTATTCTACGGCCGCTTCTAATGTTAAGTTATTCTATGCGTTCGCGTTCCGGTCCTGTGCGCGCACGCGTGTGTCGTATCACTCACCACCACTCACGGCGGGTCCACGAGCCCGCGCAGGGTGACGTGCAGGGAGTCGTCGCTGAACCACACGTACATCCCGGGCAGCGCCGCGTCCACGGCTCTCCGAAACTGCTCCACACGATATGGTAAACTCTTCAACCTCGCGACCAAAGTGGCTCCGAAATTGACGTCGCGGTAGTGCCCCTCCCGTCCCCCATCCCTCGCCGCGAGGGGCCAGTACCGTTCTAAGTTTTCGACCGAGGATTCACGGAGAACCCTGTCCACAGCGGTCTCTTCATATTTCGCCGGTCGGTCCCTCCTGCGCGTTTGACCACCTAACCTAACCTCGTGCTCGCTGAGGACGCGCTCGAGGGACCTGCACTGGAACAGCACCACGGACAACGAGTCCACGGGCATGAAAAACGGGCTGCTGGTGGCCAACGGCGACAACTGCGGGTCGGCCGCTGGGAGAATGAAGAACTTTTCGCACAGCTGTGTCAGCTTCCTGAGCTGATCTGGGGTGAGTCGCGCGCCCTCCTTGAGGCAACCCAGCGTCGTCTTCGGCCACTTACTTCCGGGTTTCTCGGGGGGAAGCGCGGGAAACGTCTCCGCGATTCGCCTCTTCAGACCCGCGAGCACCGGAGGGAAGCCCTGCCACGCCAGAGTCATGACCCCGGACCACGCCACGAAGAACGCCGCCGGTCGGAGCTCGCACGGCTCGCAGTCCTCGCACATCGCCGCGATTCCTTTGGCCACATCACTGTCGTTCCTCGGGGCATCCGTCGGTGTGGCCGGGAGCCGCTTCCTTTTGGCCTCCATGCCGGCTAGCTAGAGTAGTGCTCCGCTAACAGTGTTAGTAGATCTGGCACGCTTTCCGTTGTCGGTGGGAGAGTTGACACGCGGGTGTTCTGACACCCGCGTGTCACGGGTCCATCGACACGTGACTCAAGAAATAGACCGCGACTTCGGGTCGTATGAGACCCAGTTAGAAAAATACATTTGGGTGTTGGGTGTTATAAATGCCGAAATCGCGCCCGAGACGGCATTGCACGCGCGCCGGGGCGGCGTCGCGCTCGCGGAAGAGGCCACTTTACCTCGCGCGAGTGATCGAGCGTCCCATCGCCGCCCGCTTCCACGCCGACGCGCGCCGGATACGGCCTTCCGCCGTCGACGTAGGGGCACAACACACCTCCCATCTGCGGCTGACCGCGGGGGTTGGGTTTGAGATCGGGGCGTCGGGTGCTTCGACGGGTACGGGTACACGCACTAGGCACGCGTAGCGGGGGGGGGATTCAGACAGAAAGAACAGGATGGGGTCGACGGTTGGTGAGATGTGGTGGAACGTGTTCGCCAGCAAGGCGTGCCAGTTCCTCCGCGCGCTCGGCAGCGTCATGGTCCTCATCGTCCTCGGCCTCGTCGGGCTGACGTACTACACCACCGTGTCGTTAGTGTACGGACCACTGGCGGGCACCGACACCAACGACGGACGTTTCGCCACCGCCGTGCTCGTCATCTACCACGGGCTGATCCTCATGGTGCTGTGGTCCTACTTCGCGTGCGTCCTGACGGAGCCCGGGAAAGTCCCCGACGGCTGGACACCACCCGCCGAGGATGAAGAGGCTGCCATTGGAAAGAGCAACTCGGAGAAGTTACGGCGGTTCTGCCGCAAGTGCAGCGCGTGGAAACCCGAGCGGTGCCACCACTGCTCGGTGTGCGGACGGTGCGTGCTGAAGATGGACCACCACTGCGTCTGGGTCGCCAACTGCGTCGGGGCGTACAACTACAAGTTCTTCCTCCTCTTTCTCCTCTACACATTCGTCGCCACCATCTTCGACGCGGTTGTTTTGTTGGGACCATTCGTCGACTTCTTCAGGGACCTGGAGGCTTCCAGCCACGGTAACAACGGTGCCAACGGTAACAACGGGGACGATACCGGGTTCGTGATGGTGAACGATCAGCTCAACGGCGGGCAGCAGGCGGGGCGGGGCGGCGGCATGGCGGCGGTGTTCGTCACCTTCGTCCTGGACGTCGCGTTCGCCGCTTCGCTCCTCGGTTTCATAATCATGCACGCCAACTTGAACCTGAGCAACATGACGACGATCGAGATGTACGAGAAGAAGAAGACGCTGCCGTGGAGGTACAACGTCGGTGCGCGACGGAACTTCGAGGAGGTGTTCGGGAAGAACCCGTGGCTGTGGTTGATGCCGTATCACTCCACCGAGCAGACGAGGCGTCTGTCGGACATTTCCCGGCTGAGCGGTGGATCGTACCCGGAGATGATGCACGACGGATTGGATCCCGGGGCTGAGCCGACGCGCGCGGGGGATTCGCCGCGGGGTATGCCGCCGGGGAACACGTGCGCCAAGTGCATATGATTCTTAGAGTTGAACGCGTCGACGGACATCGTCGCGCGGGTTTGTTAGAGACGACGTCATTCATCGATCACACACCGCTATCACTGCTAATGCCACTGCTATCAACGCTAATCGTGGCGATCCTACGCTTGGACCTCACCGTTTGTCCTTGTTCATGATGGCGCGAACCTCCGCGACGTGCCTGTCCTCCCCCGCCGCGGTCTCCTCCAGGTACTTCCGCTCCATCCGAACCTTCAGGTCGTGCACGCGCTCCAGGACTTGGTTCCGTAAGGGCCCGTAGGTGGCGGTGGCCTTGTCTAGTTCGTGTAACCGATCCTCCGCCCCATGAGTCGCGGACTCGAGCGCCCTGCCGAGCGCGGGTATCCCGTCCCGCGCGCTAGCCTCCGCCATGATGACCGAGTTGAGCACGTCATCGCGCAGCGTGTCGCTCGCGTGGGCCACCGACGTCTCAGACCGCGTCGCTCGCCGTCCAACCTGGTGCGCGAACGATTTCGCGCGCTTGCCCACGGCGTCGGGGAGGTCGTGCGGGTTGTGGTGCGATGACGCATGTGCCAGGGTGTCCCCGACGCGCTCGCCCGCGGCGGTGTAGAGATCCTCGACCGCGTCCAGGCCCTTTCGCCCGACCAGACCGGAGATCTTGTCCATGTGTGGGGCGCCCCGTCCAATGCGACCGGTGAGTGAAAGTTCCACAGGCTGCTCGGCGTTGTAGCGGTCCAGATGAAGGCCACGTCACTCGGTGCCCAATTTGTGCGACGGGGTCGACACACGGGGCAGCGCGGGGGTGAACGATGGAGGCGCTGGCGGGCGCCAGCTTCAACCTCCATCACAAGCTCCGCGCGAGGGAGGTCACGGCGGCGCGCCCGGGGGCGTCCACGCATCGCAGCAGGCGGTTCTACGAGTCAATCTACCCCACAAAGACGGTGCGTGCGTCGACACAACCGCGAATCAATCCCTCGGACCACCCGTCCTTCCCGCCCCTCCGCGCATCGTCCGTCCAACTACACCTTCCACCCAACGTATCCATCGAACTCATCCATCCCCGGGCCCGCTCCTTTCCACCGCATGCAGGTTGACCACGTGACCGTCCCGGATGACGTGCACGTCAAGCGATTCACCGACGACGGGCGGTACCTGCTGTGCTTCAGCCGGAATCAACGAGAGCTCGTCGTCTACCGCTACGTGGGCGGCCGGGGGGTGAACGGGGCCGGGCGAACGAACGGGGCCGGCGCGGGCGACCGCGCGGCGGGCAGACGCGCGGAGGACGGCGGCGAGGATGACGCAGCAGCGGAACCCTCACACAACGCGACGGCGAGCGTCAGCGATGGGGACCCATCAAACGACACAAACGATGAGAACGACGACGACGCCAGGTGTCGACCGGACGACGCCTTCGAATCGCACTTCGAGCACGCCTACTCCCGCCCCTTAGTCATCGACGCCGACTTGCTGCACAAAGACTTCGCGCTGACCGTGCTGGACGGCGATTACGTCGTCGTGGCGTCGTCCACGCAGCCGGAGGCGAGGCAAAGCGACGAGAACAATAACGACGGGAACCCGAACCCGACCGCCGCCGCCGCCGCCGCTTCGGGACGGACCGCCGCCACCGCCGCCACCGCACGCGCGACGACGGATGCCGCGGCGCAGGGCGCGGCGGCCGTGGAACGCGCGAGGAACGACGCCGCGCGCGAACGCTTCGGCGGCGCGAACATGTCAGTGAACGCAGCCGGGTCGGAAGGCGAGCCCGGCGGTCGCGCCTCTGAGCTCCCGGCTTCGCCGTCCATGGACGTCGTCGCCTTCCACCTGGTGCGTCTTCACGACGGTAAGCTCTGCGACCGCATGGTGTTCAGGGACGATTACATCCGGCTGAAACGCGCGCAAGGGGTGAGCGCGGTACGGGAGAGCGAGGATTCCACTTTGCTCACGATTTTGTCGTTGAGGCGGCAGGCGTTTCACGCGGTTCGGTGCCGCCGGCGACGGCCGGAGTGCTCACGGTCAGCCGGAGTCGCCGGTGCGGGTAGGCGATGGGGCGCGTTCGACGGCGTGACGCAGGGATTCGGCGGCGGCGAAGGCCTCGGGGTGGAGCGCGGTGATGATGACGGTGAGAGAGAGGATGGGGTCGAGGAGGTTGAGCCGCCGATTGCGACTGAGACTGCGGAGTTTGTCGCGCTCAGGCCGCCCGTCGGTTCCCGATGCGCCCCCGACGACGACGCACCGTTACGCGCGCAGGACGCCGCGGAGGCGCGTTGGCACGAGCGGCGGCGCGGGGGGCGTCATGCGGACGCGAGCGACGCGGACGACGAGGGCGATCACCGAGAGCACGGCCAGGGCGGCGTCCCGTCGGTCCCGGCTGGCGCGACGGGCCTAACCGGCTGGTGCGACCCCAAGTCGCCGATGTTCGCCGGGATCAAGCAGAAGATCATGACGCGCGCGTTCCTCGAAGCGCGGCGACGGGACGACGAGGAGTGGCAGCTGTACCACGCGGAGGTGGCCGCCGCCGCGGTGGAGGAGGAGCGCGCGAGGCGGAACCGCGTCCCCCGCGGATTCCTCGATACGCTCGGATGGGGCCCGGGATTCGACTCTGGGTTGCGCGGCGGCGGCGTCGACAACAAGGACAACAAGGACGACAAGGATAATGATGCCGACAATGACGATGACGATGAATCGCCAGCGCCGCCCGAGCGCGGGAGCTACGGCATCGCGGCGGGGCAGAAGCGCAAGCGCGCGTCCATGGGTCCGGCCGGGTCCTTCTCGTTGGTCCCCGCGGGGCTATCGGGCGCCTCGGCGTCGGCGATTGAACGCCCGCGGAACCGTCACGTCTCTGCGTTTTACGGCAGGTACGAGCCCCCCCTGTTTGCCTACCCACGCGGAACCCGTATCACCCGTTACGATTGTCTAATTCAACCCGAACAAACCCACCACTCACCGCGCACACTCACCCCCCCACGAACACGCAGGTACTGGTACTACGCCGAGTGGATGTGCGTGTGGCACTGCGCTATACTCGACGAAGAACACGTGGCGCTTCGCATGGGTAGTAGCGACGACGTGCTGGCGTGGGGCCGGCGCGTGGGCGCGAACGGCGGTGCGCACGGGGGTGGATCTAACAGGTGCCCGCAGACGGTGTTGGTCGCCGTGGTTCGATTGGCGGACGGCGCGGTGGTTCACGTGGGAGACCTTCGGGGCGAACACGGCGGACTCATCGGGGTTAAATCAACCGGCGCCGGCGGGTCGACGCACGAACGCACGAAAAGAAACGTCGTGGACCCGAACGCGCACACGGAGGTCACCGGGGAGGAACCCCCGGCGGCGGAGGGAAGCGAGTGGATGCGACTCGCCGCGGGGACCACGTCGGCTCCCGCGGTGCCCGCGGTGTTGTCGTCGCTCCGATTTGAGTCCACTAAGCTCACCGGGACCGGCACCGGCGGGGAGTCCGCTGCACTCACGACGTCTTCATGCGGCGCGGGTGGGGGCGGCGGTTACTTCGAGTGGCCGAAGACCCCGGCGCCCACGGGTCACTGGTGCGGGTCTCCTTACTTTGACCCGAAGCTCTTCGACTTTGACCGAAGAGCGGTGACGCCCGATGAGCGCCCGCGGGCGGCAACGGAGGTGAGCCTTCGGTTCTCCGCGGCGCGGGGATCCATCGCTCGGGTCCGCGCGAGGCTCGACCGGGACAAGGCTCGAATTGAGGGGGGGAACGAAGGCGGTGTCACGAACGGTGGTGTCACGAACAAGGGCGATGACGACGACGAGGCGTGGGTGCGTGCGCTCGTGGGCGGGAGCGGGGGTGGTCGGGGGATTCGGAGTTTACGGTTCAAGCTGCCGCCGTCGGCGGCGGCGGCGACGCAGCGGATGAAGCGGAGCGTGACGCACGTGTTCCACCCGGTGTTCCCGTTCGCGATGTCAGTGTCGCAGGCGTTCATGCAGCCGCAGGTCGTCAGCTTCCACTTTCGCGAGTAAGAGTTAAGAGTAACAGTCATCACAGGCGCGATGATTATTTTCAATCACAACATTCCGCCCGTCGGCTGAGCAGTCGCCCGACGTTTCTACCTAATCACCGGGGCCAGCGGCTCAGACCTGGGCCCTCGGTCCGTCCCTGTCGCCATCCTCGGTGGCATCGCTCGACTCCGCATCGATGAGTGTCGCATCCGCGTCCGCCCCCGAGCGCCCCGGGCCGCCGCCGCTAACGCCATTCCGAACCTCATTAATCGCTTTGACAAACTCATCCCTGAACCCTCGCGTGTTCATCGCCCACAGCGCCGGCCACGCGATGGCCATGAGGAGCTTCGGTAGGCCGGTTCGGTAGGCGGTCCGTTGGAACCCCGCGAGGAACTTTTTGGTGTATTTGTAATACGCCGCGATTCCCGCGCACAGCGCGAGCGTCCCGAACAGCGACGTCCCCGCGAAAGGGTTGCCGAAGATAGGTACCGGCCCGCCGAAGGTGGTCACGCTCTCGCTGTAGTAGTACTTGCTGTACCCGCCGCCCGGGAGTGCCTTCTCGCTGCGTTCCTCGCGTCTGTACGTCCGTGGGCCGGGCCCTCCGATCGTCGATCCGGCGTCCTCCTCCATCCGTCGCGTAAGTTCATCGGCGCCGGCGATCGATTTCTCCATCGCGCGAAACGAGTCGTCCATCACGCGCTGGTTCTGGCGGAAGAGGTCGGTCATCGTGCGGTCGAAGGCGTCGCTCGCGAACGGATCGTCGCCGAAAGGGTCGCCGCGGGACGGTCCGAGACCACCGGTGGATCCGTCGGGCCTGGCCCTGACCACGGGGTGAGAAGCGCGGGTCGTGCGGTGACGGGTCATCGAGTTCCTGGGCAACCGCTGACGGGGATCTGAGACGAGCCCGCGTCCGCGCCGCGCGGGGGCCGAGGCGGGCCGGGTCAACTCGGACGTCGAAGCCGCCGCCGACGACGTGCATCGAACGCCGAGCGCGTGCACCATCGTGTCAGTAGCGCTCCACCGAAGGGGCACCGGAGGGCGCGCGCTCGCACTCTGAGGAAGAGACGCGAAGGAGGCTTCGGTTCGGTGGGAAAAAGCGGAACTCGGATCGAATTTCAGAGATCTCTCATCAGAGTAAATGCCCATACACGAGATTCGAATTATTTCCAAAAAGGAAATAGGGCATTCGTGACTCGTGTTTTACCGTTCACGAACCTTCAACGGAAAGCGGCGGGAAAGAACGTCGTTCGGCCAACTCACAGGCGGTGCCTTTTTTGAAGAGGAAATCCTCGGAGCGACCGAGGCGCATTCATCGGTGGCGGCCTGAGTCCACACGGACCGCTCACCGAGATCACGCACCTCCTCTCACGGCGTTCCCACCTCACGTAGACTAAGGAACGGACGCGATGTCGGGGTGTCTCGCGCACGCGTCCCCGGCGCCCAGCGCGCGCGTGTCCCGAGGGAAAAAGAACGGGGGAACCCACGGCGAGAGGACACGTGTTCGCGTGTCCGCGCGCGGGCGCGACGTTTCCCGGGCGGCATCGCACAGCCCCGGCACGTCACCGAGCCCGCCCGAGGTCACGCGACGCGGCAAAACGCCGGGGAGCGGCGCCAAGAAGGTCGCCGGCAAGGCCCCGGGGAAGCGCGGCAGTGCGGGGCGCAACTCTCATGGGAAACGGCAGAGCAAGACGGTTAGCGCCATCCTCGACGCCTCATCCCTCTCGCGACCCGACGGCAGCGGCGAGTGGGACGATGACGCCAACACGGGCACCACTCCCGGCGTCATCAACGCCATCGTCTCCGACGTCGACGGGACCCTCCTCAACTCATCCCAGGAGCTGACCATGCGCACGGAGGTCGCAATCGCACGCGCCGCCGCGTGCGGCGTACCAATCATCCTCGCAACCGGCAAATCCAGAGGACCGTGGGCCAAACGACTCATCCCCAAACTCCCAATGCCGATGCCCGGGGTCTTCATCCAAGGCTTGCTCACGTGCGACGCCGACGGTACCGTCCTCGAGTCCATCGAGCTCGACGCGGACGTCACGAAGGACGTCGTGTCATTCGCAAAAGACAACGGCGCGTCTCTAGTCGCGTTTTGCGGATCACGCATCCTCTGCGAGTCCAGAGACGACAAGACCGACCTGGTCCTCGCGTACGGCGAGCCCACCCCCGAGGCCATCGGTACGCTCTCAGTGAACATGGTGGACGCAGGGATCGCGGTGAACAAGCTCCTCGTGTTCGCCGACGACGACACGAACGCCATGCCCACGCTGAGAGCCGCGGCTGAGAAGAAGTTCGCGGGCCGATGCGCCATCACCACGGCGGTGCCCGGGATGTTGGAGTTTCTGCCGCTCGGTGCGTCCAAGGGCGCGGCGGTGGCCAAGCTGCTCAAGCGGCTCGACATCGATCCCGCGAACGTGCTGGCGCTCGGGGATGGGGAGAACGACGTGGAGATGCTTCGACTGGCGGGGACGTCGGTGGCGATGGGTGGTTCGTCTAGCATCGTGGTGGACGCGGCGAGGGGTAACGTGGGTGCGTCCAACGACGACAACGGCGTCGCGGAGGCGATCGAGACGTACGTGTTGTCCACCCGGGGACTACCTCCCGCGTCGGAGATGGGGAAGGTTCGGGCGGACGTCGACGAAGGGAGGGCGGCGGCGGTGGACGAGAAGAAGAGGAAAACTCGGCTGCCGTCGCCCAAGGCTGCGGCGATGGCGATTCAATCCGAGACTGTTCGTAAGAAGCGGGAGAAGGAGGAGGCGGCGGCGGTGGCGAAGAATACGAAGGAGGCGGAGGAGAAGAAGGATGTCGAGGCGACGATAGCGGAGCCCGAGCCCGAGGCGGGACCGGATTCCGCGATGGAGGAGGCCAAGCGCATGAACGCCGAGCTTCTGGAGGCGTCCAAGGCTGCCGCCGCGAGGCTCGCCGCGCTCCGTGGCTCCCTCAAGGAGACCGAGGAGGAGCTCAAGAAGTCGGAGGACGAGGCGGCGAGGAAAGCGGAGCGTCGCGCGGCCAAGGCGGGGAAGAACGATGAACAAAAAACCTCTTCCCTCGCCGACGTGGCCGCCGCGGCGGAAACCTCCGCCAACCTGAGCGGCTGGGGCGACGACGACGGCGCCGCGGACTCCTGGGAGATCGCCGCGGAGAATGAGCAAGCCGCCGCGGTGGCGGCGGCGGCGTCAGAAGCGGCGCGCCGAGCCGAAGTCGCCGTCGAGGAGCTCGAAGCCGCCGCCGAAAACGAACGCCTCGAGGCTGAAGTAGTCGCCGCGGAGACGCGGACGACCGCCGAAGACGCGTCCTCCTCGTCCACCGCGTCCACTCCGTCCGCTATGAGCGCGTGGGGTTCAATCGGATCGTTCTTCAGCGCCGCGCTGAAGACGGTCACCTCGCTCACCTCCCCGGAGGCTCGCGCTAAGCAGGCGGAGGCTGAGCGAGCCGCCGCGAAAGCCCAGCTCCTCGCCGCGGTGGTCTCCACCAACATCGGCCGCGACTGCGACCTCAATCAGCTCCGCACGGTGGAGAGCGCGGTGCTCCAATTGGAGGCGGTTAACCCCACGCCCGCGCCGATGAAATCGTCGCTGACCAAAGGGCGGTGGTCCGCGGTGTTCACCACATCGCGGCAGCTCCTAGGTCTCGATAAGAAGATATCGCTGACCAGGCAATCCGGTCCGATTTACTGGGCGTTCGATACCGAGGAGAAGCGCGCGGAGGTTACGTACACGTGGCCGGTGAAGGTTGAGCGAGCGGCGCTGGCGGTGACGGGCGAGGGCGCCGGCGCGGAGCTCACGTTTGAACAGACGAAGGTCTTCGGGCTGTTCTCCATCGGAGGTGGTAAGCAGAGGGAGTACGCGGACTTGGAGCTGACATACCTCGACCTGGACCTCATGGTGGCGAGGGGCGCGGGAAACACGCTGTACGTGCTGGTGCAGACTAACAGCGCATACCGCATCGGGGACACAACATCCAACAACGTCAACAAGCGGCTCAACTGAGATGTCTGAGTTGTCATCGTACAAGTAAGATTACCCCGCCGGCTCGTTCACGCCGACTGTATTTTTAGCCCCTAGATGTGCACTTGTATTCGTATTCAACGCTATCGCTACGCGATGATCATAACCCGAATCACTTTTCGCGGAGGGCGCTCGAGAATTTCTCGAACCTAATCCCCAGCGCCCGCACGTCCTTCACGTCGAACACGTCGTCCGGTCCCTGCATCTTGTTCACCCTCGCGCGACTCCCGTCGTCGTGCTGGCTCACCGTCGCCGCCACGCGCCCCTGAAACGCGGAGAGAAACCTTCGCAGCCAGTCCTCCTGGTGCCCGCGTCGCTCCGGGGTCTGGTTCTGAAACGCGGACACGGTCACCCGGCCGAGCGTGCGGACGATGCACTCGTGCGTGAGCTCCCCGGCGACGACGCCGGTGCCGTCGTCCAGGGAAACGTTCAGCCGGAAACGTTTATCATCCGCGCTCGGGCCGTCGACCACCGTAAGCGCTCCGATGACGGAGTATCTGCAGTGCAAGGTGACCGCGACGGACTTGTACGAAGCGCCTTCGGGCCGGTGGCCGGTGGACCGCTGCAGAACTTGGAACGCGGCGATGTAGGTGAACGGCGTGGACCGGCACATGTTCACCGCCCACTCGGGGGGCGGGCCACGTGTCGTTCGAACCGGAGCCGCATCCGGAGCCGCATCCGGAGATACATCCGGAGCTACGGGGACCAGGTCGGACACCGGGTCGGAGAATTTGACCCCGCCGCCGCTCTGCGTCGGGTCGTCGTCGCTGTCGGGTATGCACACCACCCTCCGTTTCCGTACCCGCCCGGGGGGCGTGCCCTTCGGCTCCGGCTTTGGCGGCTCCGGCTCAGGCGGCTTTTTATTTTTACTCGCGGCCGAGATGTTCCGCTCAACCTCCTCCAAAGCCTCCCACCCCGGATCGTCGTCGTCGTCGTCGTCGTCGTCGTCCGCCGTGAGATCGATCCCCACGTCGTTCATCGCGATCGGCGGCCGCGTCACCTGCGCCGGCGCCGGCGCCGGCGCCGGGGCTGCCGCCTGAGCGCGCGTCACCGGTTCCGACCTCGGCTCCGGCGTGCCCACTTCGCCCCACGCGGCGTTTGCCACCGCTTCCTCTCTGGACGTTTCTGGACGTCTCTCGTTCCCCCTCCCGCCGTTCAACGCCGGCTGGTTCGGCTCGGACCACCGCGCCACTACTCGCCGCCTCGCCTCTTCCAGCCGCGCCACGCTCCCGCCCAGCACGGTGAGGTTCTCCGGCCGGAGGTAGAGCATCCCGTCTTCGCCAACTTCGGGATCTGTCACCGCGACTTTGATTCCCGCCGGGGCCAGGACGTGGAGGGCATCGCACGGCCTGTATTCGTACCCGACGATGCGGTGCTTACCGTCCGTCATGGAGAGCTTGAGCGTGCGATCGTCCCCAGCGCGTTTTTCGGAGTAGCGGTCGTGGAACGACGACGCGACGTTGACGATCTCGTCGCACTGCAACACGAATCGCCCGCGCCAGACCCGGCGATGGGCCACGTCGTTGGACGCGTTCCCGTTCTCTCCCGCGCCGCCGCTCGCGTTGGATGCGTCGAGACCGACCTTCTCTGTGGGGAGCGAGAGGAGCCCGTCGGGCGGGACGCATCCCTCGCCCGCGTGGTTCATGTCCGCCTCGAGGAACTGGAGGTACGCCTCGTCAACCTTGCGCTTGGAGTCGAACGATGCGTACCCTGGGTTCGTCGTCGACAGGTGCGATGCGCAGTCGGCGAACCATCTGGCGGTGAGGTGGACGCCCATGGACTGGAACATGGCGCGGAGCTCGTCCGCGCCCTGTTGGTCCGACATCGTGGGCGGGAGCGGCGGGACGGCGCCGCACAGCTGTGACTTACGTTTGAAAGCTGGGCACCCCGTCGCATCACATCGTCAGCTCCCAGAAAAAGCCACGACGGCTCGGTAAAAAGCCACGACCCTCCGACAGCCGCCACTTTCGACGTCGCCATGGAGAGGATCGAAGTATCCAAGGAAGATGACTTCGGCGTGCTACTCGGTGCTCTGATCCGCGAGGTTCCCGACCTGTTCGATGCGGAGGTCCTGTCGAAGCTCGAGGTTGAAGACCACCTCCGACTCGCGCGAGTGAACAAAGAGTGCAGGGACGTCGTGTACAAGTTGTCTCCCGTCGAGTTCTTGAGCACATGCCCCATATCGAGTATGGATTCGAGTCCATATGACCATAATCTGCACCTTTACGATAATTACGATTGGGATACTGCACGAGTGTACCTTGGAGGCCCGGCGATGATCAGTGGACATGAACTCCAAGGAGATACACGTGCTTTCTTGAACAGGCAACACTATGCCGCCGCGATGGGCCGTCTGGATGTATTGAAATGGCTCTGGAACCACGGACACAAGTGTGTTCACTACGAGACAGCATACAGAGCTGCGCGGTATGGACACATTCACGTGCTCGAATGGTTCTTTGAGCTTCCGATTGAACGTCAACTCAGAAAGGATGACGAGGACATGTTGGATCAAGGTTGCTTGTTCGGTGACCCCGAGATTCTCTGCCTTGGTGCTGCGCAAGTAGCCAACTATGAAGTGCTGAAGTTTTTGAGGGAGAAAAGATGCCCGTGGGGTGCGAGGACGAGTACCGAGGCATGTTGGTATGGACAATTAGAACTCCTGAAGTGGTTGCAAAAGGAAGGATGCCTATGCGATTTGGACGGGTTCTTGAGTGTCTGCGGCGGCCACTTGGACATCCTCAAGTGGATTCGAGAAACTTATCCTGGGTGCGCATTCGATGAACCCGTCGCTAGCAAAGCTTCCCAAAAGAAGCGATTGGACTGTCTGATGTGGTTGCGAGAGCACGGGTGCCCGTGGGACGCTCGTGTGATGAATCACGCCGCCGGTGATGGAAATTTGGAACTACTCAAGTGGGCGCGTGAGAACGGGTGCCCGTGGAACGACGATGCACCCGAATGCGCTGCAATAACGGGCAAATTGGAAACACTTGAGTGGCTCCACGAGAATGGATGCCCGTTCAATGAAGAGGTATGTCGTCACGCCTTCGAAAAGGAACACTGGGACTGCCTCGAGTACCTGGTGGACAACCAGCTCCCGGGCTGGGAAAAGTACGACGAGGAGACGACGGAAAGATATTCGCAGTGGGCTAACTACTACTTGGGTTACGCGAGTGACTAACGATTGAACCACGAACATGCCTGCAATACACATTCCAACGTCTATCGACTCATCACTTCTTCGCCTTCTTCGCCGCCGGACCGTCTCCTTCCTCGTCCTTCCCGAGCCTCCGTCTGAAGTCTCCCGTCATCTTCTGCAGGCCCTCCGCGAGGGGCACGACCGGCTCCCACCCGAGCAGCTTCTTCGCCCTGGAGATGTCCGGCTTCCGTCGCCCCGGGTCGTCCGCGGTGTTCTCCTTGTAGACGGTGGTGGCGTCGGGGTTGACAACCTCGCGAACCTTATCGGCGAGTTCCTTCATCGTGAACTCCCCGGGGTTGCCGATGTTGATGGGTCCGGTGTGTTCTCCGTCCATGAGAGCGACGAGCCCGTTGACGAGGTCGCTGACGTACTGGAACGATCGGGTCTGCGTGCCGTCGCCGTAGATGGTCATCGGGGTACCCTCGATGGCCTGCTTGACGAAGTTGGAGACGACGCGGCCGTCGTCGAGGGCCATGCGGGGACCGTAGGTGTTGAAAATGCGCGCGACTCGAATCTCGAGGCCGTGCTCGCGGAAGTAATCGAAAGCCAAGGTCTCGGCGCATCGCTTGCCTTCGTCGTAGCATGAGCGCTCGCCGATGGGGTTGACGTTGCCCCAGTAGTCCTCCGTCTGCGGGTGCTGCAGCGGGTCGCCGTAGACCTCGGAGGTGGAGGTGAGGAGGAACCTGGCCTTGACGCGTTTGGCGAGGCCGAGCATGTTGAGCGTGCCGATGACGTTCGTCTTGATGGTCTTGACGGGGTTGAACTTGTAGTGCACCGGGGAGGCGGGGCATGCGAGGTGGTACACCTGGTCGCACTCCAGTAAGATTGGTTCGACGACGTCGTGGCGGATCATCTCGAAGTTGGGCTTGCCGATGTGGTGCTGGATGTTCTCCTTGGATCCCGTGAAGAAGTTGTCGAGGCACATGACGTGATCGCCGCGGGCCATGAGGTAATCGATGAGGTGCGAGCCGACGAAGCCCGCGCCGCCGGTGACGAGGACGCGGTTGACGCCCTTCTGCCCGGGGCGGGGCTTGGCCTTGATGATGGTGTTGCCCTTCTCGTCCATTTTCGCTCGATCCTACGCCACACGCGTGCCGATCGGTTCTGGCAAGTAGTGGCGACGTGGGGGCCCCTCTAATAACCCTGAGATTGTGATTGCGACTGGCGAGGAGACTGGCGGAGAATCGAAATAAGAAATAGAGTTTTCGGTTTACACAAACGGCGGAGCTACTGGACCATCTGGAACACCCGCGCGGTGTGATCGTCGGACGCGGTCACCAGCGACTTGTAGTCCGGGGAGGGCGCGAAGTCGAGGACACCCTTGGTGTGCCCCCACTTGGCCGCCTGGCACTGCGAGGTGCGAGTGTCCCACAGACGAACGCACCCGTCGATCGAAGTGCTGCAAAAATTGGAAAACAAAACGGAGCGTCAGTTTATGCATGCGGGCGCCTCGAGAATAAACGGCGGATGTGCCAGGAGCTAAGGTTGTTCATTCGCGAACGTAGTACCGCGATGCACCGTAGTATGTCCGGGTCGTGGATGTCGCAAGCTTTGTCCACCGCCGCCCGGCACTGGTAGCCGGGCGAGGCCCTTTCGTTGCGTTGTTCCGGGGAAAACCAAAACAAAAAAAAACCAAAAAAAAACCAAAAATAATTCCGTCGACGACGGTTGGACTTCTCACCTGTACACGCACGCCGTGCCCGGGACCCACTTGAGCGCGCTCACCGCCTTGTCGTGCATCATCGTCGTCCTCGGCTGCAGCGTGTTGAGGTCCCAAACCACGCACTTGGTGTCGATCGCGCCGGAAGCCGCAAACGGAAAGTCGGCGCTGAGCCCGACGCACTCAACCGTCTCCGTATGCGCCGCCAGGGTGCCCAACACCTTGCCGGACTCGCCGCTCACCAGCCTGCACGTGTTGTCCTCGCTGCCCGTCAGCATCAGTCCTGGCGTGGAGGCGTGGAAGTCGATGCAGGTCACCGGTCCGTCGTGGAACGGGTGGCCCTGGAACAGCGTGGAGCACTCGCCGCTGCGGGGCGCCCAGATCCGTAAGGACCCATCGCAGGAACCAGTCACGACGTGTCTGCCGTCTGGGGAGAACCCGCCGCACAGCACCGAGTTGCTGTGCCCCGCGAACACCTGCATCAACTCCGCGTTCTCCGCGTTCCACATCCACGCGGTGAAATCTTCCGACCCGGCGAGCAGCACGTTGCCCTTGGGATGCCACCGCACCCACTCCAAGCCGCCACCTGGGCCTTCCAGCGTTTTCACGAGCTCGCCGGTGCTGACGTTCCAGATGGAAGCCTTGCCCTCCAGGCCGCCGGTGGCGAGGAGGCTGCCGTCGTGGTTGAACGCCATGGACGCGATGGTATCGGTGTGCGCTTTGAGCGGCGTGGACGTGACGGCGCAGTCGGGCGCGATGCGGTGGAGGTAGGCTAAATCGTCGCCGCCGCCCGTCGCGAAGGTGTCGGCGGCGGTGGGCGACCACGCGCAGGCGTACACGCTGCCGCGATGCGCGCGGACCACTGCCGCGGCATCCTCGGACGGCGGGACGAGTTCGGTGCCCTCCGCGTCGCGGTCCTCGATGGGCGCGTTGGGGTCGCCCTCGATCTCGTCGTCCGAGTCCATCGGCGCGTCGTCCTCCTCGTCGAGGTCCAGCGCAACCTCGCAGTCGCCCTCGTCGATGAAGACCGGCTCCATGTCGTCGTCGCCCTCGTGGTCGTCGCCCATGGCCGCGCGGATGGACGTGGGGGGATCCATTGCTCTACTTATGAACGGTGCGTGCCTCGGATGTTAAGGAAGGCCTGTGGCCCACAGCTGGCGCCGTCCGTGACGAGGCGCGCGTGAGATTATGAAAACACCGCCGCCGACACGGCCGTGGTGAAGTTCGCTCACGTGACTGATATCACCATCTGCAAAACTGATGTCGCAGGAAAACTCGAAAAATTTCGGCCAAATCCGCTGAAATTTAATTTCCGGGCAATGGTCGTAACTGTTTGCTCGATGAAAAAGTCCGAAAAAGTCCAGCGAATATCCGCTTTTGAAAATCCCGGTTAAAAAACTCGGGCTGGGTCACGACATCAGTTTTGCAAACGGTGATAGACTATGTTCCGCGGGGAGATCTGGGCCACGTCGCTCACAGAGCAAGGCGCGATGCTGCGAAGGTCCGCATCGAAACTCACCGCGCTCGCCGCGCGCATCGCGGCGCCCATGCGAGGCTCGGCGCCGTCCGCGTCGAAGCCCGCCGCGGCGGGGGCGCTCGCGTCTCGCGGGGCGGGATCCACGTGGGTGGGTGCCGTGGGGGGCGCCCGCGCGGTTTCCTTCGGCGCGCTCGTCGCACCCCGCGGTGGCTTCGCGCGTCCGCATCATCCATGGATCCACCAGCACCGCCGAAGCATCTTCATCCAGACGCAGACCACCCCCAACCCGGCGTCCTTGATGTTCATGCCCGGCAAGCCCGTGTACGAGGATGGCGGCACGAAGAATTTCGCAAACCCGCGAGAAGGGATGGCCAGCCCGCTCGCCAAGAAACTCTTCCTCATCGACGGCGTCACCGCCGTCTTCTTCGGCCAGGACTTCGTCACGGTCACCAAGAGCGAGGACCACGAGTGGGGAGTGCTGAAACCCGAGGTGTTCGCCGCCGTCATGGACTTTTACGCCTCGGGCGAGCCAGTCATCTCGGACGAAGCCGAGCAAGTCAACGCGGGCACCGCCATCCACGAGGACGACGACGAGATCGTGGCGATGATCAAGGAGCTCCTGGAGACGCGCATCCGCCCCGCGGTCGCCGAGGACGGCGGCGACATCGTGTTCAAGGGATGGGACGCGGACACCGGGGTGGTGACGGTCAAGATGCAGGGCGCGTGCGACGGATGCCCGAGCTCGAGCGTGACGCTGAAGAGCGGGATTGAAAACATGCTGCGGCATTACGTCCCGGAGGTGAACAGCGTGGAGCAGGAGGTGGAGGAAGGGGAAGGCATGGACCTGCTGGACATGGCGACCATGAACCGATAGGAAAGAAGGGACGCGCGCGCTTGTAAGAGTACATTAATTCGTTTGTTTACGTCGTTATTCTTCGTCGTCGGCGTCGCTCTGTTTGATTTCGTCGCGACGCTTAGCGCCAGCTTGTGTGAGGATCAGGTTCATGCTCGTCAAAGACTGGAACCAGTCACTGCCTTCGCCAACAACGTAAACATTCGGCCTCGGGGCATTTTTTCTCAGTTCAGTTTCATGCTGCAGGCCCCTACTTTCAAGTGCGCTGAATGCCGTCAGATTCAGATCAGGGTGCAATCTCTCATCGCTGACACTCGCTTTGCGAAACGCCTGTAAGTACCTGACGTAATCATCATACCTCGCGGGGTTGACCTTGGGAGTTTCACTGGTTCCGTCAGTTGGATCGTACAATGAGGGGTCATGTAGTCCTGTCGAGCACTTGAACCCAAGAATGTCCAAAGGAGTGAACCACCCGCAGTTAAGTCGCACCTTCTCTTCATGTGAGTGGTGGTTGTAATTTGTGTCGGGAGTCCACTCCAAATATTTGCCATCAACGACTGCGTTAACGTCAGCGCCAGCCGTGAGCAGTGCAACTACGGATCCCATGTCCATGCGTAATACGGCGGCGTGCAAGGGTGTCGCGAGGCGAGGCTTCTTTTTTCTGTTCACATCCGCACCCAACTTGATGAGCTCCATCACAACGTCTGTCCGTCGTTGCTCGGTGGCGATGAGCAGAGGAGTGTTTCCTCGGGCGTCATAGGCGTCGACGTCGGCTCCGGCTTCTACGAGAAGTCTCATCACTTTTGGCTGGCCGTACAGAGCGGCCAAGTGAAGAGCTGTATGCCATTGGAAGCGGTACATGCAATACATTCCGTAGTCCATATATCCCGTTTGGGCGTTCACGTCGTAGGTGCCCTCCTCAATCAAGGCTTTGATCGCCGGAAGGTTGCCAGAGCGCACAGCCGTCTCGAGGGGATTGCTCAACGCATGATCCTCCCAAGCTATCCTATGACAGGAATTTTTTCCGCGTAAAAATTACGGAGGGTCTCCGGGCTCCATACCGCGTCCCTGCACCACTTGCTCACCTGTGCCAACTCGAGGGTATCATCGAGAGGTAAGTGCTTTGCGATCACCTCCGTCTTCAGGACCTCGGGGAGCTCGACTTCGAGCGCCTCGAGCACCGAGACCGAACCGCGCCGCATCAACGCCGTCATCAAGGAGTTGGCCGCGGCGGGCGCCTCCTCGTTCTTCTTCACGACATCGTCACGCGCCCTCTTAGGCGCCCTCTTCGGCATGGTGTGCGAAAACTTTTGGCGGGAGGCCTCAATCTCGCATCCGATCGAGTCATCGAGCTCGAGCCGACTGCTTTCAAAATTCGCCCCGACGAGCCACAACTTAGCGCGAGGCGGAGGGAGTCGGGGCACGGGGCTTCGCTCTTTTGACCGCCGAGCGATCTATCGGGGACTAGACTTAGCGTAATCCACCCCGTCACGATGACGCCGACTAGCGGCGCGGCGGTACTGACCCGCCGTTAGGAAAGGAGGGAAGACGGCATTTCATCGGCAACAGAAGAGCACCGTTGTCAACTCTGCCAAAAAAGGCGATGGTGAGGGTGGGACGGGGTACGCTGGGTCCGGGGGCCGCGCTGCTCCTCGTCCTCGTCCTCGCCAGCATCGACGTCGCCGCCCCGCAGTACATGAGCGCGGGCGTCGAGTGGAAGGCCGGCGCGACGATCCCATCCTTCGCGATATCCGGCCGCGACGCCGTCGTCACGGTGCACGGCCAGAACTTTTGCCCCGGCGGGCCCCGGTGCGAGTACTGCGACTTCGATCCGCCGCAACAGCTGTGCGGGTTCTCGGGCGATGACGACGGCGTGCGGTTCCTGATGCGATACATCGACGCGTCGCACGTGGCGTGCGACGTCACCGCGGGCGAATCCTCCAAACTCCGCGGGTTCGCCTCCGCATCGTACTCGCAGAACAAGGGATCGGACTGGACGTACCTCGATCGCGGAGACAACCTCGCGATCGTCAACTGGGCGAACGCGCCGGTGACGCGCCGAGCGATCGCGCCGTTCGCACCCGCGGGCATGCCGGTGACGCTGCAGGGCGACGAGATGGTCCCAGACGGCGACGTCGCGCGCATGGGCTGCGCGTTCGACGGCGGCGCCGCCGTCGATTTATCGGATTCGAATCAAGCACAGCTGTCGTCGACGCTGACGCGATGCGAGGTGCCGTCGGGGGTGCCGTCCTCTGCGGTTATCGACGTCGCGGTCGAGCCGCTCGGGACCGCCGGGAGCACGCCGGACGGAGATAAGCGCGCGGGCGCGTCGTGGGTACAAGTGCCGTGGGTCATCCCGTCGCGGGTCGTCTCGAATTCATTCGCCGCCGCCGCCGGGTCCGAACCCGCGACCATAGAGGGCGGCGGAGGGACCTTCACCGCTGAACTGACCGTGTGGGACACGAGCTCGCACAGGGCGGACGGGGACGCGCGGGAGCGGCTCGCGGCGGCGTCCGCGGCGCTCGGCTGTCGCTTCGGAACGATTCGAGTCGCGGGAGTGAGGGACGTCGGCGCGGGGGTCCAATCCGCCCTCCGCTCGAACGTCGCCGGAGCGTTCGAGTGCGTCGCACCCGCGCTCGCGCCCAGGGCCCGTGGTCCACGCGGGTCCACACGCAAGGTACCCTTCGCGGTGGGCGCGACGCACGCGGAGGTTCCGTGGGTGGGAGGAGGAGGAGGATCTAGCGATGACCCGCCAGGTCTCGTCGTCGTCGCGGGATTCGCGGGTAGGTCTGGTGGCGCGGGGATCGCCGCGCCGGGTCCCACGTCCGCGCTCGTCGGCCGCGGTGGATCGTCCATCACGCTCGTGGGTTCGTTCGAGGGTTCGCGCGGGCTCGCGCTGCGGTGCGCGACCGCCGGACGGGGTTTCGATTGGGACTCGAGGAAGGGTTCTTCGGTACGAGCGGGTGAACACGAGTTCGAGTGCGAGCCGGATGCGCATCCCCGCGGGGGTTTCTACGCCCTCACCGCGTGGCCCGCGTCCGCGTCTGGGGTTGACCGGTGGGGACCCGGGCTGGCTGACGGCGCGTGGTCATCCCACGGCCCTGTGGTCTTTATCGTCCGGGAGGAACCGTCGGTGCTGAGTATTTACCCTGGCGCCGTCGCGACTGGTGGCTCGCACGCCAACGTCCCGCTCACCGTCGTCGGCGTGAACCTCCCGACGAGAGCGGGTACCTCCGGGGATGACGGGGGAGTCAACGACGCGTGGTGCGTCGGTTTTGGGATTGGCGGGTACGTCGCGGCGACTCCGGCTCGGCCGGTGTCATCCGCCGTGATGACATGTCCGCCGTTCGACTCGGAGGCTATCAACGCGTGGGCGACGACGCTGTCGCTGTCATCCAATTCGTCACCCAAGAACGAGGAAGACCGCGGTGACGATTCATCTTCCGGACCCGAGGCGTCCGGGGGTTCGAACAGTAAGGGTTCGGGTTCGTTCGTTCGGGTCGAGGCGGCTTGGCACGTCGGGGGTGATTTATCGCGCGGTGCTTCGCGGTCCAGCGTCGGCGTCGAGATCGAGTCGCTGCGTGTGCCCCTCGGTCCCAATGCCTTGACCCCGAGTGTTTTATCCGCGGAGGGCGGCGGCGTCGTCGCCGTGGTGTGGTCCGAGGGAGACAAGTCCGACGGCGATGGAAGCCTTCACGCCGGGTTGAGTTGTTCTTTTGGGACAATCTCAGGAATTTCTGCGAGAATCGTTGAAAACGTGGAGTGGAACGCGGAGGGAATCAGCGTGAAGACGCACAGGCCCACGTGCGTGGCTCCGTCCACGGGGACAAGGCGCGATGGTGTCCCGCTGCGTGTCACGTGGCGGTCCAGGGCGTCGCACCCGAGGGATGTAGTCGGGTACCTCGATTTCGTCGCCCCGATCGCGGTGAGTGTTCGCGGGTCATCTTTGGATTCTTCCGACTCGGACGATGCGAACGGTTTCGTGGCGGCTGCCGCGTGGAAGGCGTACCCGCCCGCGTTTACCAACAACGGGGGGTCCCTCACGTCGGTGCGCATCGAGCGCGGGGGTTTATCGGTGCCCATCGGATCCCCGACGCGGTGCGTCTTCGTCGTCCAGCACGGGGGCGGGTCCGGGGGTAAAGAGTCAATCGCGATCGCCGACGTGACGGGGAGGTCGTCGTCGACGATTGCCACGTGCGAGGTCCCGAGTCTCGGTTCGTTCCACGGCAACTCCATGGTCGACGACGTCACCGGCGTGGCGCTCGGGTCCGTGGCGCTCCTCGCGGGTGCGTTGGGGACGCATGAGCAACTAGAGGCGGCCGTGTCGACGGCGCTGGAATCGGCGAAAGTTTCCGTCTCGTGGGTCGAGACTCCTGTTGTCCACGCGGCGTCGCCGGGCGTGGCGGCGGCGACGGGCGGCAGGTCGATCACGGTCACCGGACGCGACTTTGGCGTCGCGGAGCGCGCGAGGGTGTGGGTCGGCACGATCGGTCCATTGAACGCGCGGTCCATCGATCCAGGGGATGATTCATCTTCTGATCACGGCGACGTCCTCGAATTCATCGCGCCCGCCGCGAACTTCGACGCTTTTGTACGCCCCGTGTCCGTCGGCGGCGTCGGCGTCGCGACGCGCTCAGGAATCGAACCGAGCACCCCAGGTTTGCGGTACGCGCGCGCGTACCGCTGCGACGTGGGTGGTGACGAATCGGCGTGCGTGGCGATGGCGCCGAGCGCGGCGGCGTCCACCGCGGGCGGCGACGTCACAACCGCGTTGCTCGCCGGCGTGTTCGACGCCTATTCGCCCATAGGAGATCACTCATCCTCATCGTCCACCGCCGGTCGCATGTGGACCGCGTCCGGTAAGCGACGCGTGTCACTCGCTTTACGAACCGATATCGTCGGACACCCTTCGTTCGCCACGTGGCGCGTCCCCGCCGTCTCGGCCAATCACGAGAGGGCGTCTGGCGGGTGGTCCTCAGTTTTTTTAAACCTCGGCTCGGGTGACGAGGCTGCCGGCCGACTGCTCGCGTTCGCGCCCCCCAAGACGTCTTCCAGGGGCGCCAACCCGCGGGTGGTACCCGTGGGCGGCGGCGGGATCGTGTGGCTCACCGGATCTGACATGCGACCGCCGACGGACGCACCGGAGGGTGCCTTGTTCGGGTGCGTAGTCGACGATTCCACCGGGAAAAAGATTGGATCGCTTCGACCGATATCATCCGCGCTCGCCGTCTGCGAAACCCCCGCGGTCGCCGCGCCGTCCCCCGCGCTCGCCGCATACGCCGGGTACGTGTACACCCTCGACGGGGAGTCAGTGGTCACGGACGCCGGCGGCGGGGGATTCGGGCACGACCGCGGGGAAGCCCCGCCCACGATTGCGGCGCTCGAGGGTGTTACGGCATACGCGAGCTCAACGCCCGCGGCAGTGCGGGGCGCGTGGGGGGGCGACACGCTCATCCTGGCCCTCACGCGCGACGTACACATCGAAGCATCCTCCTCGTCCTCCTCAGGGTCGGATGTTTCGTGGGGTTGCCGGGTGGGTACCATCGGTCCGATGGCCGGCGTGATCGGCGTCAACTCGACTTCATCGGGCTCATCGACCGGTTCACTACGCTGCGTCGCGCCCGCGTCCGCGCCGGGGACGTACCCGGTATCCCTGGCGCCGCACCCAGGAGGCTTCACGGACCCTAACCCTAACCCTAACCCTCTCACGGTGGCGTACGCGCCGGCGAGGGCGGGCGACGGGGACTCGCGTATGTATAGCGACTCTGCGTTGTTCGCGTCGCCGAGCCGCGTCGCCGTCGCGCCCGTCGGCGGGATCGGCGGGGGACACGAGCGGCGCGCGTTTGAAACGTTTCGCGTCACGGGAGGCGGCGCGCTCGTGTCCCTCGCGTTCGCCGCATCGGAAGCCACCGCGCGTGGATTGTCGAACGGCGGCGGCGTTCGTTGCGTCGTCGGCGGCCGGGAAACTTCCTCGCTTATCCGCTTGAACGACGAAGGCTTCGACTCACTTGATGACCGCCTATCCGTGTCGTGCGCGCTCGCGCCCGGGATCGTGCGCCCGGGGTTCACCACCGTGCACGTCGCGTGGTACCCACCAGGGACCGCCAGTGGGTCACACGTCGCCGCCGGATCGTCGAGTGTATCCGAGTTTTTTTCTTCGAGCCCGGCTGGTTCCGTGAGTGGATTCGAACGGCCAACGCTCCGATCGATCCGGCCGGAGATTGGCGTGTCCGCCGGGGGAGGCGTGGCGTCGATATCCGGTACTAACCTCGCGTTGAATGAATACCAGGACGCGCTCCGGTGCGTCTTCGGCGGCGTCGCGGTGGACGTAGGGTCAGCGGTCAGTTCCGCGCTCGTCCGGTGCGAAGTTCCCGCGAGTCTTCAAGAAAATGCGGGGAGAACTTTCGGTGGGTCCGAGCCGGTGGTGCTCTCGGTGGCGCCCTGGGCGGATGCGGGAACGGAGAAGGCATCGGACGCCGCGCACGCGGGCTCCCCCGATGCGGATGGATCCGTGTCGTCACCGGCGACATCGGCCAAATCCACCGCCGTGAATAGCGACAACGCTCTGGTATTCGCGCGCGTGCGTTCGAGGCCGTCGGTGCGTTCGACGCGGCCTGGGGTCGTGGGCGAAGCCGGCGGCGACTTTGTCACCTTCACCGGAAGCTGGTTAAAGTCCGCCTTAGGCGCGTGCACGTGCGAGTTTGGAAGTATCAAAAGTGTCGCGGCGTCGTCGTGCCGGGGCGGTGAGGCGCGATGTGTCGTACCCGCGATGCGCCCGCGGATCGGGGGCGTGCGGACCCGTCTCTGTTCGGACGAGGGCGTGTGCTCCGAGGGTGACGAGGACGCCGGCGAGAGTGGGGTGTCACTGAGCCAGCTGGACGTCGTCGCCGGGTTGGGGCAGGCGGAGAGCGTCATGCCGCCGATGGCTTCATCCGTCGGCGGCGCCGTGGCGATCGGCGCGCGCGTCTCGCTGCACGGCTGGGGCCTTCGACGCGACACCGCACGAATCGACGATGGAGGAGGAGGAAAGGGAGCTAACGACGCGTTGTTGAGCGCGTTGGGCGCGATCGACGCGACGCTCTGCGCGTTCGCGACGGCGCCCGGCCTCGTCGCGCCCGTCCCCGCGGCGGCGTCGACGAGCTCCGACGATACCGGGAGAATCGATTGCGTCTTCCGGTCGCTTCCACCCTCGGGCTTCCACGTCGTGTCCCTGAGCTCGACATCGATGTCGAGCGCTTCTTCGTTGGGTGACGGTGACCACTCCGGGTACCGCGGCGGGGTGCAGATTTTGGTCCGTGGCGCCCCGAGGCTTCGAGCGGCGTCCCCCGCGCGGTCCCCCGCGACGGGAGGCGGCGTATTGTGGATCGCGGGCGGCGACCTGCACGGCGATTGGTCCGACGGGGTTGGCGGCGGCGGCTTCGGCGAGGGAACTAACCGCGCGTGTGCCTTTGGCGGCGTCGTCGGGGTCGCGGCGTCCGCGAGGGTCGTATCCTCCGCGCTCGTCTCGTGCGAGATACCTCCGCGGGGTGGACGCGGGGGCGTGAGCGGGGACGTCGCGGCGGCGGTTTCGCTGCTCACGCGCGGCGCCGACGATTCATATCCCGAAGGTGAATCAGACGGGTTCAGCGGGTTGGGTACCGACTCTGGGTTGAGTAGCGGCTCGAATCACTCGCTCGTGAGCGGCGGTGTGCTCTGGGTGGAGTACATAGCCGACGGCGCGGGTGTCGCGGATGGGTTTCCGATTAAACCTTCCAGAGGGCCCGTGTTTGGCGGCACGACGGTGACGATGCGGCTGTGGCGTGTCAGCGGCGGGTGGACGTTCGCGCGGGGGTACCGCGGCGCCGGGTGCAGGTTCGGTTCCGTGCAGGTGGCGGCGAGGTGGGCGAAGGGCGCGGATGCCGAGTGCGTGTCCCCATCCAGAGGGGTGTTGACGGCGGCGGTGGAGGCTTCGATCGTCGCGGATTGGAGGACGCATTCGTTCCTGCCGCCCAAGCTGGAACAGGACGGCCGCGTCTACTACAGGTACACAAAGTTTTAAGTGGCGGGAGTGTGTGAGCGCGTGGACTTGGAAACGAAATACGCTGCTCGCGCTAGGGTAAGAGTCTCAACACTCGAGTAATATACGTATAGCTAATTGATCAATCGTCGCGTCACCACGGTCAGTCTAGCGCTACCTACGACCCAATTGTGATTCGCGTCGGCCTCGGCGCTTTGAGCTGCCGAGGCGACGCGTTGTGAAGTACGCTGGCGTTGGACAGCCTTCGCTTCTCTCGCTCCCGCGCGGCGCCGTCGTCAATCAGCGTCTTTGCCAACGCGTTCGTCAAAAGGTTGAGCTCGAGCATGCTCCCCTCCAACCCGTGCCGTTCGAGGCGTACACGGAAGGCGTCCACGGTGATGTGCCGAAGCGCACGCTCCCGCTCGCCCTGCCGCTCCACGTACCCGTCCACCCCGCCGACCCACTCCGTCTCCAACAGCGCCTCCACGCACTCGTCGAGCCCGCGCGCTAACAACGAGTTGCCCTCCAGTTCCTGCCGCAGGTCGTCCAACGATAACCCGCCGACAAAGTTGACCACCGCCGCCGTCTCCGGGTCGTGCGTGGGGTTTAGACGTACGTCCCGCGCGGCGTCCGCGGCGGCGGCGGCGGCGGCGCGAAGAGCGTCGCGGCGGACCCGCGAGGGATCGTTTATAGTTTTGGATCCCACCGGCGCTTCGTGTTCGTACGCGTGCTTCCCTTCGCCGCTCCCTTTGCGGTCCTCGGCGCGGACGAAGCCGCGCGTGGTGGACAGCTTCTCCTGCGCGAGCACCGCGCGGAAGGTTTCGCCCGTTCTGCACTCGAACCGATCGTCGTCGTCGTCGTTCTTCTTCGCGGCTGTCGTCTCATTTCTGTTCTTCTTCTTCTTCGCCATTTCTTCTTCGGCGTCGACCGGGTCGTCCGAGTCGGATCCGCGTAGGATGTTGCGTGCTAACCTGCCGAGGAACCCGCCGCGTTTCTTGGGCCGACCTTCCCGCATCGCGTGCGCCAGCGAGTGCACCAGCATCGCCAGCGGGCCCGCGTCCACGCCGCTTCGCTCGAGCTGATTGCGGAGGCTACCGACTTTGAACTTGCGAAAGTCAACCGCCGCGTTCCCGGCTCGGATACGAGCCCTGAGCGCCGCGCGTCTCGCCGCCCGTCGCTCCCGTCGCTCCTCAGCCTTCGCTCGTTTCGCCGGGGTCATGCTGGACATCACGCTTCGAGAACCGGGCGAAGAGACGACGGATCCATCGAGCCCCGTCGCCATTGACGACGCGTCGTCAAAATCATCACCGTCCGACCCATAAGCCGCCTCCCCGTACTCATCCTCCCCACCATCCTGGTTTAACAGGTACCGCCGCATGCCCGTGACCACGAAGTGCTCGTACGCACTCTCGCGAATCGCCTCCTGTAAGCTCGCCACGACGTCGTCGTCGATGCCGTGCGCCGTGAGCCTCGAACGGAAATCCACGACGTTGAGGTCCCAGCACGTGCTCACCCGCGCCAAATGGTCCGCGTCCACGCGCCATCCCTCGCTCCGCGCCGGGTTACCAACCTTCCGGAAGTCACCCGACTTCCCCGCGGGGGATTCCTGGCCGTCGGGGCTGTAATACCGCGCCGTGCTATCGCCGTAAACGTCGTCGTCCGACCCATAAGCCGCGACTTTGGCTTTGGTTTTATGAAACGAAGGCGGCGGCGGGTCCGTGTCCACTTCATCGCTTCCCTCCGTATCGCTGCTGTCGACGCTGAACCCGAGCCTGGTCTGCATCCGCCGCTCGGTCGTCGCGTGCTCCAGCGCGCGCGTGAGCGCCGCGGGTTCGACGCTAGCGCCCTTCACCTGGTCCCTCAAAGCGTCGACGACTCCGGTGAGCCCGTCGAGGAATTGCTCCGCGTCGGCCATCCCCGCCCTCCGCCGCCGATGCACCAACGCCCGTAGTTTGACGGCGCACGTGTGGCGGATGGACGTGAGTTTCTCCACCGCGGCGTCGCGCTCGATGTCGATGGACCGCTCCAGCGCGAGGAGCGACGCGCGTGTCGTCATCTGCGCCGCGAGTTCTTCGCGGAGAAAGGCGGCGAGCACCAGCGCCGCGGCTGACTTGGTTCGTGGATGGGGCCCGACGGGGCGCAGGGAGACGTCGGGGCACTCGCGGTTGCGCAGGACGACGATCTGTCCGGCGTCGCCATCGTTCGCGTGCTCGACGCTCCAGAGCGCCGCCGCGGGTTTCCCCCTCCACCCGCGCCGGCGCGAGCGGAAGCGCAGCCCCATGAGGTTCACGTCCCCTCGGTGCCTGCCGCTCGTCGCGTTGACGCGCGCGAAATCTGCGGCGCGCGCGACGTCGTCGACGAGTAAGTACCGGTCGCCCGCGGCCGGCGACCGGAGCGTCGCCCATCCTCCCCGCATGTCCACCACCACGCTCCCGACCAGACCCCCTACGTCGGTGGAGCCGCGAACCAGCGCGTACTCCGGCCCGGAGCTACTCGGGCCAGTTGTTGAATCGTTGTCCCCGTCGCGACCCCACCGCCCGTCGCCGCCGCCCGGGACGACGGTGAGGTTCAGGGGCGCGTCCGCGGAACACAGCACGACGACGTCGCGGTCGCGGATGTCCCTGACGTACCGGCCGGGCGGGAGGTAGCGGGGGCGGTCCGGGAGGCCCCGCCTCGGGCGGCCCAGCACCCCACCCATCTCAGCCGTGCGCGAGGGAAAATGCGTTGGTGAGGAACGAACGTCTTGGAACGTGATTTTGAAGTTTTGTTTTGGGAAGAGCAAATAGACCGTCAACCCATACATTTAACTCAACGACCGTTTGCCCATACGAAGGTAGCACTGAAGCAGCGCCCCTGAAAAAAAAACATCCAGCCGTGCCCTCCTCGGTGCCCTCGATCACAACGCACAGGCGCGCAGGGACGCACGCTCTCGACGCCCCGCACCCCACGTGGACGCGTTCCCGGCGAAACCAACCCGCGCGGCTCTTTCTTCGTAAGAACGAGAGACTCAGCGGAAGAGAGACTGTCGGAAGGCGCAGTCAGGGATACACACTCATCCGAAGGGGGGTGACGAAACACGCCAATCAGGGTTAGAGAGATGAGCGAAGGCGGGCGCGCGGACACGAGCTCGATGCTCTTCAGCGTCCACAAGCACCTCCAGGCGCGCTGCGCGGATCGCAGCGCGGCCTACCTCGCGTGCAAGAAGAACGATCAGAACCCCGCGGCGTGCCTCGAGGAGGGAGCCAAGGTGACGGGGTGCATGCTCGACCTCCTCAAGGAGCTCAAGGGGAAGTGCCCGGACACCCTCAACAAGTACGCGCAGTGCATGGACTACAGGAGCAACCAGTTCACGAAGTGCAGGGTTGAGCAGGCGGCGTTCGAGAAGGAGTGCCCCATCTAACTGTAGAAGGGACACGGGGAGGAGGAGGGAGCCCGGGACACGGGCGCCGATCCCGGGTTGTTTTTAGGTATCGATTCGCAGTCGCCCCCGCGTACGTGGGTAGAGTTTTGGTTAATCGGATGTATTTCTCGACATATCGGATGCGACTGCTCTATGCTCATCGTTCACGAATCGAGGACCCTCGCCCCGCCGGTCGCCACGCGCTCCACGCTCGCCTTCTTCTTCACCATCTTGATGCACTGCAGCACGTCCCCAACCTTCACCTCCACCGAACCCCACCGCAGACTCACGCCGCAATCAGTCCCTTTGCCCACCGAGTTAACCTCCAACTTGTGCCGACGGATGCTCTCGCACTCCAACAAACCCTCGTGCACGCACGTCCCGTCGCGCATCAGCCGAAACTTCTCGCTCCCATCCAGACTCCCGACGTTAACCAGGCAACCCGCCACGACGTCCGCCTTGTTACCACGCCGGTCGCTCAGGTCGAACACAGCCCGCACCTCACCCTCGCCGGCGACGTCCTCGACCAAATGCTCAGGCGCGCGTTCCCCTAACAACTCCCCGACCGCGTCGAGTAAGTGGTATATAACCTTGCGGCCAATCACGGCGACGCCGGCCCTTTTCGCCTCGCGCTCCACCGCCTCGATGGGCTCGCGGACGTTAAACGCGAGGATCGGGCCGCCGATCGCCGCCGCTAACGAAACGTCGGACTCGCTCACCGGGCCCACCCCCATGTAAACAACCTTGACGCCGACAGCGTCCGACCCGAGGGTCAACACCGCGTCCCTCACAGCCTCCGCGGTTCCCTGGACGTCCGCCTTCACGATGCAACACAGGTCCGTGTTGTTCAAAGAATCCCCGCTGGTATCGTCGGTGAAGGGGTCCAACAGTAAGTCGTCCTCGTCGTTCTTCGCAGCGTACGCGCCCACGCCCATGTCGCTGTCCACAAAACACTTACCCGTCAGTACTCCAATTGCCCGTACGATGATCAAAATAAAGAAACTCTTACCGGAGCTTGCTCTTTTTCCGCATCTGGTTAACAGCCTGCTTGCCGCGGGCGCCAACCGGCGCGTGCGTGTGCTCGAGCTCGAAGGTCCGTCCGTCGGCGTCGGATGCGAGCGCGTCGAGCCTCGCGGCGGTCGCGCGCGCCTCCCGCGCCTGCGCCACGCGCCTCGCTCGGTCCTCGGTGGCGACTCGTTGGATCGGATCGCCCGCGTTTGGCACGCCGCGAAGGCCGACGAGCTCGAACGGTTCGGACGGGCCGATCTTGTTTTTGTCAATCCCGCCCGCGCCTGTGAGCTTACGCACGCGGCCGTACTGCGCCCCGGCGACGACGGGGGATCCGACGTCCAGCACGCCGCGGCGGAGTAGTCCGGTGACGACGGCGCCCCGACCGGCATCCTTGCGAGCCTGTGACAAACAAAATACAAAACACGACGTCAGTTATCTAATCGCGCGTACGGAAATGAAAGGGAATGGAATACACGCACCTCCAAAACAACGCCGGATCCGTCGCATCCGTCGACTGGCGCGGTGAGGTTCATAGCTTCCGCCTCGAGGAAGAGCGCCATCTCGAGGTCCTCCATGCCTTGCCCGGACACTGCGCTGACCTCCACGCACTGCACGTGTCCGCCCGATTGCTCCAGCGGGATCCCCGCGGAGATGAGCTGCGTCCGGACGCGTTCCGGGTCCGCTCCGGGCGCGTCGCATTTGGTTATCGCGACGACGTAGCGGCAATTCGCCGCTTGGATGTGCGCCGCCGCCTCGCGCGTCTGCGGCATGACGCCATCGTCCGCGGCGCACACCAGCACCGCGACGTCCGTGCACCGCGCGCCCCTCTGTCGCATCGCGGAGAAAGCCGCGTGCCCCGGCGTGTCCAGGAAGGTGAGCTCGCCGCCGTTGGAGAGGGCGACGACGAACGCGCCGATGTGCTGCGTTATTCCGCCAGCCTCCCCCGCGGCGACGGACGCGCTCCGCAGGGTGTCCAGCAGCGTGGTCTTGCCGTGGTCCACGTGTCCCATCACCGCGACGACGGCGCGTCGCGGTGGGTCGTTCGAGACGGCTTTCGAGTGTGCGCTAGATGCCTTTCCGGAGTTTCCGGAGTGTTCTTTGACGACGACGTCGACGTTTAGTTCCATGGCGACCAACTCGGCTAGGTCGTCCGATACCACCTCCTCGGCGCTCGCGAGTGGCTCGCCGAGCTCCACGAGCACCTTCTCCACGCGCTCCGTCGTGGTCTTGAGCGCCCTGGCGACCTCGGCGACGGTGGAGCCGGAGAGGATCTCGATCGGGCCGCCGGGCGCAGCATCCTTCCGCGTTCGTTTGGCTTTGGCTTTGGCTTTGGATCTCCCGGTATCCCCGGGGACGGGCGAGTCGGCACCTTGCTCGAGCTCCTTTTCCCGCGCCGCGAGTGCGGCGAAGCGATCGGGGAGCGCCATCTGCGAGCTCGGTTTCTTCTTGCGGGGACCCTCGAAGGAGGACGACGGCTTCTTGGCCGGACGGTCGCGCGACGATCGATCGACGTTACCACCCTTTCCATCCTTCATCCCGTCTCGGCCTCCACCTCCGGATCCCCCGCCCCCTCGGCCGCCTCCGCCGCCGCCTCCCCCGCCCGGCTTACCGCGCCTCGCGCGGCTCTCGCCGAGGATATCCCGCGCGTCCCTCCACGCGAACGTGGTCGACGCGAGGTGCCGCGAGGACCCGAGGGATGATTGGGCGTCGTTCGTTACGATGCCCCATTGCCTCGTGCACAGCTGTGTCGCCCCGAGTCGGATCCGATGCCATCCCGTCGGGGACACCGGCGGGGACGGCGCGGTCGCGTTCGCGAGCGCGACACGCACCGCGGCGATGAACCCGCGTCGCATGTGACGAGAGACGCTTCCTCCTCTCGCGCCCTCGGCTCTGAACGTCCCCGTTGTTAGGGCGCGTTCGTAGATTATTTCGCGTGAACACACAGGCGATGTCTCGCAGTGATGATGGAGGGAATGGGGTGGCACCGAGCTATGATATGAACCTATCGCGTTGCAATTACACGAGCAGGTAGCGCATCTACGGATCTATTCACAAACCCACGCGGCGGTCATCGCGGAAACCTCCTCGCGTCGCCGGCAATGTGCCCGCGACACCTCTCGCGCGTGTCCACAGTCCCATCGTCCCATCACTCATTCCTGGGAAAAAACACGCACGGCCAAATGAGGCTGGCTCCGCCTCTCTCCCTTCGCCGCTCCGGACTAAGCCCTAACCTCGAAAAACACCCGCCGTGTGCGGCGTTTACTTCTCGAGGACGGTCATGAGGGGCGGGACCTCCTCGGGCTTGAGGGGCGGGTACTCCACCTTCTTGCGGTTGCGGTCGGACGGGCGGTGCTGTGGGAAGATGGGAAGAGGGGTTGAAATGGTCAGCCTCTGGTGGGGTCACTCGGCGGGCTTGTTCGGCCCTAACGCGCGGTTCTGAGAGCCGGGACGCGACGCGGTACGCCGCGGTGCGACTGCAGCGAATGATTCGCGCGTGGAAGGCGCAGATCCGGGCCCTAAACCACGAATCCCGCGCGCGCTTTCCCTCCGCGCGTCGGTTTCAGGGTTTAGGGCCAGTCTCTTTGGATAGAATCCCAGTGTGAAAGTGAAGAGGTCGCGGGGTATTCGGCGCGCACCTTCTTGGGGCGGGACTTGGTGTGGTGCTTGGTGGCCTTGGGGTTGACGTGCGTGGCGGCACGGACCACGAGGCGGACGGGAGCGCCGATGGAGAAAGCCATGTTACTACTCGAGACGTGCGTGTCTGGTGAAGTGATCGAGCGACGGTCGGAAGGTGGGGCTTTTTCCGTGTGAAAGACGTGTCCCGACTCCGGCTCGATTTTTTCCCGGCGGCTCGGGCCACGATTTATATGGTCGATTGTAGACCAGGATTAAGGGTTAACACTCCGCGCGTTCTGATTGGCCAAATTTGAGGCGATCAATCTTCGATCTGCGCTCACTGGTGGCTCAGTGAGCCCCGGGCGTGGGTGAGAGGGACGAGTCAATCGGCTGGTTCCTCGTCCTCGCGCTGACGTCCGCTCACTGCCCCGGGCACGCGCGCGTCAGCACACCGCTCCGCGCTCTCCCCAAAGTAAGAGAGATGGCCGCCGCCCTCGGCTCCGCCTTCCAGCTCCGCGCCGCCGCGCGCCCCGCGCTCACGCGTCGCGGGAAGAAGACCTCCACAAAGGCTCGTGCCAGGGCGACGCCCGTCCGCGCGGCGAGCACCGAGCCCAAGATCGAGAGCGTCGCCGCGGCGGTCCCCTCCGATGCCTTCCTCCCCGAGGGCCTCTACTGCGTGGACAACACCAAGACCGTCCGCAGGAAGACCAGGTGCGTGTCGTTCGCGTCCACAACCACGCGCCCTTCGTCGCCACAGCTGCGGGTGATTCGACCCACGCACGCCACAGCTGTGCCAACCGGTGCAGCAGATTTTCGCGCTGAAGGACCCGCCGCTGACCGCGCCTCGCATCCCCGATTCGACCCGACAGGACCGTCACCATCGGCGACGTCAAGATGGGATCCGATCACCCCATCGTCCGCCAGACGATGACCACCTCCGACACCCGCGACGTCGAGGCCACCGTCGCCGAGGTACGACCCCCATCCCCCGCCTCGAACACTCACGAAATATCCCGCGCTCTGGTAGGATAAGGAGGGGGCGATATCCGTCGGGTGCCGCGGCGTATCTCGCTCGCGGCACTCGCGCGGGGCTCGAATTCGACGCCGACGACGCGGGACATCGCGGGAAACACCGTTGGGACGCGACAGAGCGCGTCCCGTGGCTGATCACGCGATGACCGCGCGGACCCATCGCCCCCGCGCCGTCGCCCCCATCCGACCATCTCTTCTACCCGTCCCACCCGGTTTTTACCCACCGAGTGGCGAATAAATTGCCAAACGACTCACCCCTCGACCCCACACTCCCACACACACACAGGTCAAGAAGTGCGCCGATGCCGGCGCCGAGATGGTCCGCATCACCGTGCAGGGTATGATGGAGGCCAAAGCATGCGCTGAGATCAAGAAGCGCCTCGTCGCGGATGGATACACCACACCCCTCATCGCCGACATTCACTTCGCGCCCAAGGTGGCCATGATGGTCGCCGAATGCTTCGACAAGATCCGAGTCAACCCCGGCAACTTCGCCGACGGACGCAAGAAGTTCGAAGACATCCTCTACGAAACCGACGAGGAGTACAACGCGGAGATTGACGAGATTGAGAAGATCTTCACCCCACTCGTCTTGAAGTGCAAAGAACGCGGCGTCGCCATGCGCATCGGAACCAACCACGGATCCCTCTCCGCCCGTACCCTCTCCCGGTACGGAGACACGCCCGCGGGGATGGTCGAGTCCGCGTTCGAGTTTGCACGCATCTGCCGCAAGCACGACTACCACAACTTTGTCTTCTCCATGAAGGCGTCCAACCCGCTGGTCATGGTCCAGGCGTACCGTCTTTTGTCCCACGAGATGTATAAGCTGAACTGGGACTACCCGCTCCACCTCGGCGTGACCGAGGCTGGCGAGGGTGAGGACGGCCGCATGAAGTCGTCCATCGGCATCGGCGCGCTGCTCCTCGACGGCCTGGGCGATACCATCCGCGTCTCACTCACCGAGGCGTCGCACCTCGAGATGGAACCGTGCACGCGACTCCGCGACTTGGGCACCAAGGCGGCGACGGAGAAGTTCGGCGTGGAGACGTTTGAGGAGAAGGGACGCGATTTCAAGGATTTCGCGCGCCGCGAGAGCGAACTCCCGACGCAGAAGGAGGATGACGCCATCGACCTGCGTAACATCCTCCACCGCGACGGATCCGTGCTCTCCGCGGTGACCCCCGCGATGCTCGCGACTGAAGATCCGTTTTATCGCGACTTGGGCGCCAAGCTCGCGGTGGGCATGCCCCTCCGCGACATCGCCACGTCGGATTCCATCCTCCTCACCGAGATCCCCGCGGCCGATGACGAGAAGGCGATGCGCTCCATCCGCCGCCTCCAGGAGATTGGCGTCGGCATCGTCGCCGACGCGGCTGCGCTCGCGGCGACGCCGATCGACAACTCCGTCGCGCTCGTCGCCGCCAAGGGTGCCGCGGCCGCCGCCGTCCCCGACTGCGCCGCGCGCGTCGCCATCGTCTTCGACGGCACCGAGACGGAGGAGGAGGTGAAGGCTGCGCTCGCCGTGGACCCCGTCATGGCGGTCATCAAGGTTGCATCCGGCGTCTCCCGCCTCCACGCGTCCCGCCGAGTGTTTACCCACATCCTCGCCGCCGGCTCCTCCGTGCCCGTGATTCACCACATCGCGTTCGACGCCGGCGCCGCGAACGACGACATCGTGATCCAGTCCGGCTCACAGGTTGGCGGCCTGCTCTGCGACGGCCTCGGCGACGGCGTGCTCATCCAGCACCCCACCGCGGAGCTCGATTACATCCGCCGCACCTCGTTCGGCCTCCTCCAGGGTTCGCGCATGCGCAACACGAAGACTGAGTACGTGTCTTGCCCGTCCTGCGGCCGCACTCTGTTCGACCTGCAGGAGGTGACCGCGGCTATTTCCACGCGCACCGGGCACCTCCCCGGCGTGGCCATCGCGGTCATGGGCTGCATCGTGAACGGCCCGGGCGAGATGGCGGATGCCGACTTTGGCTACGTGGGCGGCGCCCCCGGCAAGATTGACCTCTACGTCGGAAAGGAGGTGGTGAAGAGGGGCATCGACAACGACACGGCGTGCGATGAGCTCATCCAGCTCATCAAGGACCACGGGAGGTGGGTGGAGAAGGAAGAGGAGGAGGAGGCGGTCGCGGCCTAAAGTGAATCGATTCATCATGTCGTTTGTCCGCGTCGAGGGAGAAGAGACGCGGAGGGGGAAGTGGGACGGCGCATCGGATCGGAGTCGATTGAAAAAAGTACTCCGCCGGAGAGTGTCTGGACGAGCGACGGGGCTTCGTCGCGGCGCGCAAACTAATACGTGCGCCGCGCGACGTCGCTCGTTCGAGTAAATATACCTAACCTTTTTGATTTTTTGAATGCAAAAAGCGAATAAACCTCTGATGTCTTGCCTTTATGACAATGAAGCTCAGGAGCAGCTTCTCGATACTAAGAGTTATTTTTAACCAATAGCGGACCCTCTCATCACACCCCAAGCATAAGTAGCCTCGTTGTCCCATCACTCGCGTAAAACGCGAGTGGGGCGGGGGTCATCGGCGCTGGCAAACCGCAACACAAAACGAACGCGTTGCAATCCCGCGCCTGAAGGCTGAAGTGTCAGTTCAGCAGTAATGCCGCATATCTCACCCACTAAAATCCCAAATCCAAACCAAAATCCAAATAGCAAAACACGATACCTTTTACGAATGCGAAAACAGTCTCGTCGCCCCTCGTTGCGAGGGTAACCCCTGGTACGCGACGGAGACTCGCGTGAACACGAAGAAGCGAGCCACGCCACCGCCTTAAGCGGCGGCGCCGGCCCTCACCGCCTCTTCGGTAACGACGACATCCTGGATGGAGTCCAGCGCCTGGATGATATCCGCCTCGATGTCTGCGTAATCCTCGATGCCGCAGGACATGCGCACGAGGTTGTCTTTGATGCCAATCTCCGCGCGCTTCTCCGCACCCTGGTCCCAGTAGCTCACCACCGTGGGCTGCTCGATGAGGGACTCGACGCCGCCGAGGGACGGCGCGATGTACGGCAGCTTGCAGTTATCGATAAACTTGGCAGTCGCCCACAGGTCCCCTTTGACCTCGAACGAAACCACGCCGCCGAAGCCCTTCATGTACTTCTTCGCAACCTCGTGATCAGGGTGCGAGGGCAGGCCGGGGTAGTGCACCGTCTCGATCATCGGATGCGACTCCAGCCGCGTCGCGAGCTTCATCGCG
>Ga0302116_1000016_pt1 | contig 85700 bp, 83 predicted proteins | sample AG5_SCM_MG_FD_203124 | JGI IMG/M metagenome (GOLD analysis project Ga0302116, IMG submission 203124) | Marine microbial communities from Western Arctic Ocean, Canada - AG5_SCM | ecosystem: Environmental > Aquatic > Marine > Oceanic | place: Canada: Western Arctic Ocean | collected 2017-10-01 | reverse complement strand
CCGACAACCCTCCAATGCCAGAAAAGAGAGAAAGAGATCTCATTTCATGTTATGTTATTGGTGCGCTTTATACCTTTTTGTGTAGTTGCACGCGCGCGCGTTTAAAGTGTAGTTTCTGTTCATTTTATGTGAGTAGATTGGACATTAACGTCGTTGAACACAGTTTGTTATTTCACTGATGATGAGTTTGGTACTGACCAGGATTTACTTAGCAGTTGCTTTACTTACTTTAGCAGTTGCTTTACAGCTGATATGGTACATTTGTAACTGATACGATACATTTGTAACTGATACGATACATTTGTACTTAAAACTGTAATGTATTTCTCTCCATGTCTTTTTCCTGTGGTGCTTTGGTGTTGACTTCTACATATGTACCCTTTCTGTTGTCATTGTTGGACCTACACGGCCAACAATACCCGCATGATTTGCACCCTGTCAAACAGTTGACCATCAAAACGCCCTGCACCAATTGACCACAGCATTGGCCACATCCCTCGCAACAAGCAAAACAAATATCGGCCATTTCAAAACATATGTGTTTGTTATATACTGTCAATATTCCAAAAAAGGTAACGTTCACCGGTGTTAAATATTATGACTATAAATTATAGCAACAAACATTGAATAACATGTCCAGACTTGCAAATCGTACAAGTCCCAAAAGACGTCGCGTGAACAAAGAGCATGGTTTCCCACGCTACAATAACTACATGGACTTTTTAATGAGTCTCCCTTTTGAATCGGTGTTTGGGTGGAGCAAACTGTATCGGTCTGGACTTTGCGCAACAATCGTCAATGGTGATCGAGGTAAAATTAAAGAATTTTTGCAGACGGCTGTTGTACAGCATGTGGGTCCGCTGTCCGTGACCGACGAAGGTGCCGACGTGGGTGCCAATGCACTGGTCTTTACCCGAGCCCGGTTTCAAACACAGGACGTGGCGGTCAAAATGTTCAACACTGACACTGGTACAAGTCAATCCAGTGACGATGTCCAACTTCGTGCCATGTACGAGGCGGTGATGGGGGTCATTGTCCATGCTTTGCTGCAACACACAGAGGCCAACATTAAAACACCTAAAATATACGGTTATGGTCATGCAACATTGTCGCTCCAATACCCAGATATGGACTATGTGGATAGCAATGGCGTTACGAAGTGCCCGATCCTGGTCATGTCCCCACTGCAAGGCCAACGGATGTCTCGTCTGCCCGAGAAGAAACTGGAACGGGCCCTGTATCAAACTGCAGTTTGTTTGGAAGAACTACAACGTCGTTTTAGCTTTAGTCACCGTGATTTGCACACTGGCAACATTCGTTTTGACCCTCGGACAGAAACCATTGAAATATTTGACTTTGGAGAAAGTTGTTTCAGCTGGGATAGACCAGCAACTGCTGCGTTTCAATTTCCCATCACTGAAATGTACGATTCTACCTGTGACGATTGTAATACAGTCCACACTTGCAGCAACCGTTCCTTTGACATGACCATGCTTGTTGCCAGTTGTCTGATGAATTGTCCGTATGTTTCGGACGATGGCTTTATCTACAACCTTGCTTTGGAAATCTTAGATTTTTACCAACAATTTGATAATGAGATCATAGATTCTTCCAACTTTCATAAACAATACAACCACGAAATGGCAAAATGCTTTCCGTCTGCTTTCATTCGGAACTATAATCATAACTTGAAAAATTTGGCCAAATTGAAAAACCAGGCCAAAAAACACAAGCCATTCCCGCCATTAAAATTCTAATCAATATTACTATTTAATTGACCCCGTAATGGTGTGAAACATGTACTGGAGAGACATCTGTGTAGTGATGGTAGTTATTTTTCTTTGGCTATGGTCTCTGCCTTTGTTAATCCTCTCCTCTCTACTACTGACACCGGTAGCTCTAATCTTGTTACCCATCTCGTTCGCGATTTCGATGTGGGTCCAGCGCCAATGTCTCGTTACTACAACTTCCTCCCTTCGGCGTTTCGTCTCTTCCATGCGCCTGCACCAATGGTTTCCGTGCAATACTGTCCCAATACCCCGACAGATGGTGGTGGCGATCCATCCCCACGGCCTGCTCTGTTGTGGGGCCTTGGTCGGTCTGCATTTCGTTCCTGGTTCGACCACTCTTATTTGTGTGGCTCCTTCCTTGTTTTACATTCCTGTCCTGGGCTGGTGCTTGCCTTTGCTGGGTTGCATTCCCGCCAACTATGCTGCCATGCAGGCAGTTCTTCGCCAGGGACACAGTCTACTAGTGGTGCCTGGTGGTGTTCCGGAACTGGTATTGGCAGAAACCGGCAACGACTGTGCCCTGTACCCCCGATACGGGTTCTTAAGGTTGGCACGAGTGGTCGGCGTCCCTGTCATGAGTGTCTTTGTCAAGGGAGAATGTGCTACCTACTCGTTTATCCGTCTGCCTCTACTGCAATGGAGAGTTGGACTGTCCTGGTTTTCCAATATTCCATTGGTCTTTCCTTTGTTTCGTGGATACTACTGGACATGGCTTCCCAAACGAACACCGTTGTGTCTGTGCACCCACATGCATGAGTCAGTCCCTAACCGCAATGAATATCGAGTACGGTTGGCGTCGCTCCAGATTGCCCCCTAACAATTGGTCGACCTACTTGTACGTGTCCATGACATCAAAAGGTTCCCATGGTTTGTCGAGACGTTTATTGACTAGGTTGTGAGAGAACCAGGTCCAGACACGAACATCTGCTGGACTCTGGACCTGTTCCAATGGAAAGGGATGCATTGACAACAATGACTGAAAATGTTCTCGACAGTCCAGACACGGAAAATTTTCGTGGTAGTCGTTCACCGTATCGATTAGCTCGTCCACGGTCTGGCACCGATGCAGTCGCGCCCAGTCATAGTTATAAGCAACGACGACTGGCAGCAAAAGCAGTGACCAGAACATATTCAATGAAACAGTGCTACCTATAAATATTTCATTTTTGATCCATTGTTCAGGATTTGTGTCTCAATGATGGAGAAAAAATTCTGAAAAGAAAAAAATTCTATTCTAATTCTCCAACCAATTTTCAACAAAATTTCTTTGCCCTACACTCTCAATCATGCCTAAAAATTCTGATCGTACTGTCCGCACCCTTCGCCGTGAAGCGGTCAAACACCGTAGACTGTTGGCCCAGACGCATCAAAACGTGATTCGCAGCGTCGAGAAGGCATCGAATGACCACAACGCCTCCGCAAATCTCCTGAAAAGAAAGGAAGACGTCAATCGTCAACTTCGCCAACATCTGGCCTCCTTTCAAACTTTGTTCACCCAGCAGCAGCGCATCATTCGAGAACAACAAACCCGACTGGTCCATTTGCAGCGAGGGCACAACAAGTGGGTCAATGGTCAGAGGGCGGCGGAGCGTGAGACCAACGATGTGGCGGTGGCAATGATTGCGATGAGTCAACAGTGCTGCCGCACCTGTTTGGGTTCGGGTTCTGTCTTAAAAACCAAAAGAAATATTCGCTACAGTGTCGAGTGCAAACAGTGCAAGTAAAGTACCACATAGATCAAATACAATCTACTTCCATAAAAAACAAATCCATTTCTTTTTTCTTTGTGAGATGCTACTCTGTTTATTTGATGTGGATGTCCCTTCCCAAAGACAAAGATGGCAATAAGTGTGGAGCGGCGGGAACGGTTAAATCAGGACATTTGACATATATAAATGAGTATACATGTGCATAATGCGCAATGGACAAAAAATACAATAACTACATCTTTGATAGTTGGGAGGCGTTGACTCAAAGTGAATTGTTTTTAGGACATGTCGCCTATCCCACCAACAAAATTCGAAACTGGTACACATGGCTGTACTTGGCAGAAATCAAAACGAACAAACGGATTAAAATTGGCATTACCAATGCTCTGGCGAGAAGAAGTCGCGAACTGGAAAAACGTGAGCCCCCGGCTGTGATCAAATTTGCCTGGTCAATGCCTTGTCCAGCCATAGTCGAGCGTTCGGTCAAACAAATGTTGGGGGCCTTTATCGTCAAGAAAAAAACCGCCACCAATGACGAAGAAGTGGGATCGGGATACACCGAAATATTGCAAGGTCTCCCCATGATTCCTCTGTTGTTGTCGATTCGTCTGATTATTCTGTATGTGTACCTTGGCTCTGATTTTATACCGCCAGAGAACAACTCCAATAAACTGGCCATCATCAAACGATACATGGGCGATGCATCCTCGACCGGCGGCGGATGTCTCAATGCAAATATCATCCAATATTGTGATGTGTACTACGAGGGTACAAACAACAACATAGAATGGAGAGCAACATACAATGTATTGTCCAAAAGCGCCAAATACAAGAAATTGCCTAAAAAAACCACTTTGAAGGATATGAACAATTTAATTAAAAGTGTTGAACTCGAAGACGTACGTCTTCAGATGAAAAAAGACATCCGTGATATGATAATGGCACTTGAAGCCGATGTGGTACGCAACAGACATGTCTGTGTGCTTGAGGATGTTTATGCTCAACTGAATTTGGCCATTGAGGGACCACCCCAACATAACATATCGCCACATTTAATGACGGATGCCCAAAAGGAGAACCAGTCCTTTTTCAAATTATACGTCACATCTTTGACCGACAGCGGCATGTCTTTGACCCATACCATATCCCAGTCACAGGAGGACCTGACACATGACATAATAATAGACGAAAGCGTTTTGAACGACACAAAGCCTCAAACTTCGAGGATCAACAAAGTGAAAAGTATATCAGCTGTGATAAAGGACGGAAATAACTATGGTTCCCAACTCTATGTGGCACATACAGTGGATTATGACAAAAAAACATTTGTTCGTTTTTTTCCCATCGTTGTAACAAGTGTCACCAGGATAGAAACCAATTCAATTAGTGCACCAAGAACCATTCGATACAAATTTGCGGAACAGGACTGGAGACCATACGGTCGGGTAGTAAAAGGTTCTTTTACGCCCACAGCAGAATTGGAGCGAGTTGATTTTAGGGATAGACCAAAGTCTTACCCTGCAACCCCAGGGCCAGCAGCCTGGGGCGTGTACAAAGACGGTGACCCAACCCCCCAGAGTGGTGGGATGATGGCTCCGTTTGGCCTGGATTACTCCGAAACAACCGAGAAAAGACAAACCGAAAAAAAGCAAAAAAAGCAAAAAAAGACAAAAAATAAAAAGAAAAGCTCAGACAAGACTTCTGACACTAGTGACTAATGATAAACAATATTATAATTATTTTAAATTTTAAATTAAAAAGTTAGATTTGATTCTCACCCTATGTGCTTTAATTCAATGCCCACAGTATTGTGTTGGACTACATGACTGAACACGTGGATTCCTCTGGAGTGGGTGGATATCTGGACACAAGGCGGTTGTATGTTTTCCTGATGGCATCATCGCTTTGTTTTCGAAGACCAAGTATGGTTTGCTTTATTTCTTCCTTGGTTCCTATAATTCTTGCCTCTTCATTTTCGTATTTATTGGAGATAAAGGTAATCATTTTTTTTCTTTCATCGGATGTGAGTGGAACAGTTCTTCGTGGCTTTGGCTTTGCAGGCAATTTTTTTCTTGGTTTGCGTTTGCGTTGGGGGGTCATCAGTTCTCGAAGTAACATATTGGTGTTGTCAAAGGCAGTCGGGTATTTTTTCAGAAACCTGGGTGCGACAGACATGCCACGTTTGCCCTCTCTAATAAGCAACAACCAATATTCTCTTTTTTGTAGTTGCTTCAGAATTAATCTTTTTTGGTCGGTGTTCCCTTGAAATCGTTGGCATAAATATCCTATTTCTTGCACTTGGTCCGTAAAATCCCATCCCGACGCTATCCAGCGACCCTTTCTCCTTTCTTTTTCAACGGCGACCGTTTCGGCCCACAGATTCTCTATTTCTTCATCCGTAAATTTTTCAAGTGGAAAGAGCTCCATTTCGATCGGTTCGTCATCGTCGTCGTCGACCCTGGTGGGGTAGTTGTCACTGAAAGTCTTTGTTGTTCTGGTCTTTGTTGTTCTGGTCTTTTTTTTTTTTGGTTCACAAGCAATAAATGTGTTAAATGTGTTAAATGTAGACATGTTTGAGAATTGTATTTTAACAAATAGTTATTGTATAAATAGTATATATTTACTGAATCATACATCAAGTCACTACCCGTGACTGTCGGTTGCCTCACCAAAAACATGACCATGTGTGCAACCAAAACAGATTCCTGCCAACATGCAACCGACAATGACTACAACAATGCCGACAATTGTCTCCATTTTTATGAACAGAGTCCAACTAAATACAATCATTGTTTAGTTTGTTTGACGCTCCAGTCCAAGGAAACAGGGAACGATGCAAAGCCCCACCACCGCCACAAACAGGTTGAAAACCAGTGCCATGATTATGTCAAAGTGGTAGGTCTCTAACACGAACGATGTCACTGCCATGGTTACCACAAACGACAGTAGCCATATCCCTGAAACAATGCCGGTATGGATGTGAAAGTTGGTCGCAACGCACCAGATGGTCACATGGTAGGCATTGAACAAGATGCACAGCACCAACATGTCGTAGACAAAGGGATACCCCCTCCAAGACTCCAAGACAATCAGGACAGCGTGTACCAATGCGCAGGTCACCGTCGTCAAGACCACACAAGGGCATTTGTCAATGGTCGAGGCTTGGGCATTGGTGTTGGGCCGTGCTGGGCTCACATACGTGTGGGTATACTGGGCTTGGCATATTTCACAATGGGTTTGATGGCTTACGTCAATCCACTGTTGCAGACATTGCTGGTGAACGTATTGGCATGAACCGGAACAGTTGCACACTGTCAGTAGCTCACCACTGTCTTTATCTTCCAAACAGATTCGACATGTCATTAAACACTCATTGTGCAATCACTATATACTAAGTTTTGTTGTTAAATTATGATTGTCATACTTATTCTGGACCGACCACCACTGTCGCCAAAGTGTTTGGGTCAATGTACTTGCGAATGGCACTGTTGACCGCCTCCAACGTGAGCGCCCGCACTTTTTGCTTGAACAACTCCAACTCTTGTTTGGGTTCTTTGTGTTCCAATATGTATTTGATGACCATTGAGTGCAGGTTGTCCACAGTGTCGGCCGAGATCACACGACTCCCAATCATGCGGTCTTTGGCGTTGGCCAGTTCGAGGGGTGTCACTCCGTGTTTGTGCCAATCTTGCACCAACTCTTTGGTGCAGGCCAGACCCTCTTTGATGGAGGAGGGACTGAACGTCCCATTCACACAAAATATTTGGTCGGTCAATGGCGTCACGGTTTGCATTTGGGCGTAGAGACCGTAAGTCCCCAGCCCCTTTTGTTCTCGGACTGTATGCATTAATCGGCCTGTCATGCCCCCTCCTAAAATTTCAGCCGCGCACTCCAACGCAACAGCAGCACTGTCCCCTGATTTGAGTGGCACTGTTTGCCCCATCATGATCTGAAAGGAACCGTATCCAGGCAAGACAATGTTTTTGTCGCTCTGTTTGCGCGGGTTGGCGGTCCATGCCAAAGTAGTGGTGGGGGTTTGCTCTGCCATGGGAAATATTTCCCCCATGGCAGAGGCGGCTTCAATCGTGGGAGACACCATTGTCACATAAGTGTTGTTGTTGACCACCCACTTTTCGTGAAAGTCTTGCAGGTCTTGGGCGGTGTGGGCATGCAGACGATGTACCCGAGTGTCAATGGGTGTGTGGTACATGGTTTGTTGGAAGAGGGCTTTGATAAAATGACTTTTGACCTGAAACTGTTGGTCTTTGTGCAAGGAGCTCATCTCCTGGGCCATGTGTCTTTTCTGCAACTCCACATACTCCTCCTCGAAGGAGGGGTTTAACCAATCCTGGTGAAACATGATATGGGAGGCTTCCTTTAAAACAGAGGGCGAGGTTGGCATGGCCATCGTCATGTGCACAAACTCATGGTCGTGGGTGAAATTTCTCTCCGTGTGCAAGGCCATCAGACGGGACGTGGTAGTCTGTCCATTGGACGAACTACCGTGCCCCATGGAGGACACGTACAACGAGGCAATGTCGTGCTGTGCCGGCGAAAAACGAGCCGACAAGGTTGCACGGACGTAGTTGGCTCGGGGAACGTGCAAAATGTGGGTGGACGGTGAGAGCGACACCATCTGCCAATCTTTGTCGGCCTTCTCAAATGTCAACTGTTCTGCGGGTGGCGCTGCCTCGGCAACTCTGACAAGATCGGACGTGGTCAGGATTGGCATCGTTTTTTTGGTCGGGATGACGCGCGTCACTGTCATGTTTTGGGGAGTAAACACGGCGGCGGCCACTCGCTGGATGTCTTGTGAGGTGATGGAGTCCATGGCGGACGAACGGTCCGCGAAATCGGTCCAATTTCCTATGGACACACTGCGTCCCAATTCGTTCATAATGTCGGTAACGGATTCAGTGGAACGATTCCACTCGTCGCGCATTGATTTTTTCACGTTGTTCAAGTCGGAACTTTGTACGGGTACAGTGGCAAACGTTTGCAGCACACCCAACATTTGTTGTTCTATGAGTGGGTCGTTGCGTTCCATTGTTCCATGAAAAAACCAAAGGTATGGTTCCAACTGACGTGGGGAATACGTCGAAACATCGTGCAAGACATTGTTAGCAACCAACGTCTTGGCTCGGCCTTCTTTGTTGTTCCAAGTCAACCTTGAAATTAACTGCATGACCAACGCCTCTTTGGTAGAACCTTTGGGTTGGTGAAAAGCCATGCACACCATAGGACAGGGCGCGTTTACGTTAAGGTCGACCGACCGTTGTCCCAACTGTACCGGTTCGGGACTGTGTACTGGATTGCACTCGGTGCCCATGGGCATCTGACCAAAATGGGTGTCGACCGCTTTCAATACGTCCTGAGGCTCAAACGCCCCACAAAAAATCAACGTCGTGTTGTTGGGTACGTAAAATTTAGTACGAAAATGTTCCATGTCAATGGCCTTGGTCTGTTCGACATCGCTGCGAGTGCCAATCGTACTGCCGTGGTAAGAATGTTCCAAAATGGCGACAGACGAGGTAGTGCGGAACATTTTATTGCCAGCTTGCTCACCACGTTCCAATTCGTTCATCACGGCATGGCGCTCCACCGCCACTTTTTCCGAGGGCACAGCATGCTCGCCAAACCGTGCTGCATCGATCTCAATCGTTTCCTCCGTCTGTTGAGGTAGATGTACCACATAAAAACGGGTGGAATCCAAGTTGGTCTCCGCATTGATGACGTCACCTTTAGAGGCGAGCGACCAAATCTTGCCGTTTTGAATGCGAAAAGACATGTGTTCAATAAAGTGTGCGGCACCACTGGGCACGGTACCGTCTTCGTCCTTGGAGCCCGCATTGATGGCCCGCATATAAGCACAGACAGAAGCCCCTGCGACGGGACACAACAAAACACGGAGTTGATTAACTTTGTGAGTATATTCGTACACTGCAGAATTAGATATTTTAATCGAAGAACCAGGAGTCCACATTTTTTATTGATGTAGTGTTTATATATACTCTCATTCTACATGTCCGAAAAGTGGAAGGGGGGAAGCCTTCAACATTACCAAAGTGCGGTACAGACAATGCACCGATTTTAAAACTTGGGGATTCTCGGTGGCCATCCACTCACTGCAAGTCTTGGCACCAACAATACGGGTGAGAATTGCAAAATAAGTCTGGTAAATCAAAGAAGCCCTGCCCTGCACTTCTTCAATCGTGTCCATGGTCTCAATCACTGCATGCAGGTGGCGGGCCAATTGTCCCAGAGACTCCAACGGTAAAGAGGCCCACACAGGAGAACCGTTATAGTCCACAAACAAATAGTCCACCAATTTCCAAAAAGATTCCGATTGTTGCCAAAAGTGTTCGTTGGACAAAGCAGTGACCGCCTCGTTCAGAGACGACATGGGACAGTACTGACGATGGTCTATCCCCATTCAAAGTCAGATGTGTCCAACTTAAGTGAGAGAGACCCCTTATTTACAAATGGTGCCATAAATAATAAATATAAAACATAACAAGGGCAGGATCAGGAAGAGAAACATCAGCATCTTGTACGGTACGAAAGTGCAGACCCGACAACATCGGAAGCAGCGAGAGGTCTGATTTTTCTCGTTGACCAGTACCACATTGTCACGGTATGACACAAACATGTTGTCGTAAATGTCGACAGCCACGCCCGGCAAAAAGGACAAATACAACCGTTCAAACTCGTTGTCCATGTCCATGAGAAACTCCATCGCCAATGTATTGAAAAACATGTTTAAAAAATCCCTTTCCGCAAAAATAATCCAAAGATTGGTGCCGTAGACCAACAAATTAAAACCAAATTCTTGAAATGTATCAACTATAACAATGCAGCTGATAGACGCAATCTTTTTTTTACGTCGGGTTCGATCCACAATGCTGTCCCACAAAAAGAAAGATTTGACAAAGTAAAACACAGAAATGGCCGCCATCATCATTTTTTCTTCGACATTGGCCTCGTTGGGACAGGTACCTCGATCGTAAGTGCGGACTTGATTGATCACAATGGCGATGTACATCAACCACTGGGTCAGAAACACCAAAATGGGCAAGGCCAACATCAAACTGCAGATGTGGGAACAGAAGACCGCGTTTTGTTTTTTAAGCGCGTTGTTCTTGTACCCCCTCTCCACTTGGTACGCAAACAAACTAAACATGCCAAATTTGGGGTCCGACAACACTTCTTGAATCTTCTCCTCCACAGTCATTGTCTCCTCCTCCTCCGGTTGTACACTGACCGGAGTCACGCAATCGGGAATGACTTTTCGGGTGGTGTTCGGACCCAACATTGTATCCTCCGTGAACGATTCTCGGAAATGTGCTTGAAATAAACTGTAGGTGGACATGTCAGAGGACATCCACAGGTCATTTATACTCTTTTTTGGACATTCCAGTGGGTTTCACTCGTAGTTGAGCGAGACAGCGTTGACGGATAGTGTTCAGTTTGGTTAACAAGGCTTTGCGCAGATTTCGACAGAGAACCTGTCTGGACACGTCTTGTATTTTGTACAGATCCAGTGAGTCCAGACTGTCCTCCATACGGTTGCAGTGTACGACGGTCGGTACATATTGGCCCGAATTGTACAATTCTCGGACAATCGAGTACTGTCCATACACACGTTTCAGTTTAAGGTCCATGCATTGACAAAGAGCAGCTTATATATAGTACATTTTTAGAGAGTTGTGACCACAAAGGACAATCATAAGTGCAAAGACAGAGGTGGAATTGAAGAGGGGGAGGGTAGGACACCAAAAATGTTGTGGTACCATTGCCACAACATTGACAAGACAGAACTTACTAAAATGGTGTAAAAGATAAAGTGTGCCAGTGGCATTTTGTGGTGGAAATACATTATTATATACTATTCAAACACAACTCCATTCCAAATTATTTGTCTCGTTTGTCATTCCTCCAACGCAACGGCAGACACATTGGCCGTTGCGGGCTGGAATTGGCATTTTCGAATAAGTGGCACAAGCAGAGTCATACTGCTGCTGATGACCACAATGACATGGCCAATCATGGATAACAGTGGCACAAACAGAGAAGTAAGTGCACTCATCAAGGAAATGGTGGTCATCATAAAGGTGAGATTAGCCAATGTGTAACAGGTGGAAGATGTCATTGGGGATTGTCCAAATTAAAGTGCCTTAAATAATCGTTCTGGAAACAACGCGCCAATTGACTCCAAACGGTAAATTATCTCGAATCCACTCAGCACCATGTAGGTCGACCTGTTCTTTCAGATCGGCCACTGTCGTGATGGAGAGTGCCGCCAACGCCGCCATGGATTTGGGACCAATGCCTTTGATCTGGCGCAATGTTTTTGGAAGACTGCGTGCCAAACGTGCTTGTGCATGACCAATCAGGGGTGGGGTCAATGTTGTCGATGGAATCAAGGGTGTCGATGTTGGACGTCGGACTTGAAATGTCAAATCCATGGGAACACAGGGGAAGGGCGGGGAAGAGAAATGAGTTCGGGCCTGGCCAAGAAGGACGGTCGGTGCTTTTGTCGGTGCTTTTGTCGTGGGGGTCTCCGCCAACACCACATGCCGGCAGAGCTGGGCCAGTGCTTTGGCATCGTCGATGGCCACATGTGCATTGTACGTTTGTCCAAAGAGTGCAGAGTACAAGCGGGGCTGAGAGTAGGACTTATGGCCAGGCAGTAGTTTTCGAAACAAATGCAAGGTGTCGTACTGTTTCACCAAAGCAGGAATGGGAAATCCAGTTCTTTGAGCACATCCCTCCAAAACTTTGTAATCAAAGGATTTGCCGTTGTGGGCCAACCAAGCACGGCCTGCCCCAAAGGCAATAAGTCCCTTCAATGCTTGGCTCTCTGTGACAAAGTCAGGCCCGTCCGATGGGTGGTTGTGCCAGTGGACAAAATCAAGCGCTTTGTTTTGAGCCGTTCGACCCAGCCACACCAGCGGTTCCTCTTTGCGACGAAACATATCGGGGGTTAAAGAATCGCGGTGAACCAGAACACGAGACCAAAAATTAATGGTGACCTCGGGTTTTTGATAGATGGACCGCAACCATTGGAACAGGTCCTGAGAGGACTGGAGTGTCGTCTCAGACGGAATCGGATTGACCACACAGCCAAATGTTTGGGTGGTGTCTCGCCACAGTACAGCACCCACTTCCAGAATGCGTGTTTCGTATCGTTTCTGACCTTTGGGACGCACGTCGTCGGGGATTTTACCGGCTATCGTCGTTTCTAAATCGACACAAATACCGTCAGGGATTTGGTTCATGTCGTTTATGTTCACAAATCATGCTCTCTTTAAATACTACAGACGTGTACTTTGACTCTGGTCAAGTAGTTCCTGGATTTTAATTTGCAACACATCGACGGCCGCCTCTGTGTGGATGTACCGCAATAGGTTCGAATGAATTGGGAGGGTCGTTGGATAGGGCATCAGTCGTAAGTAGCACATTTCACCACGAATCGACTTCATGGGTCTTCGACTCTCTATAGTGGACAGGACATTGAGATATATTATTTTGTCCCTGCGTTGAAAGACCGAAGAATTGAAGCATCCTTGTTCGCGGAATCGAGCGCGGATGTTGAGGGCCATGGCCCGAGCAAACTCTGACATGTTTTACCTTTTGGGAAACCCCTTTATATACGATGTAGAGAAGGCAACAGCAGTCGACGACCATTAAGTTAAGCATATTTGGAAAATAAGATAGACAGTAACCAAAAATAACACAATCAAAAAACAATGGACCCTATCAAACAGAAAAAAAGAGATAAAAAACTCAAAGAAAAAGAAAAATCTTTAAAATTGCGTAAAGAGAGAGATATTCGGAACAGCCACGTGACACAAATGTTTTCAGAAGCTTCAGTGGAAGCCAAAAACGCCGAAAATGTAGTCGAGAACAAGATCACCAATGACACCAAGGACACCAACAACACTGCTGGAAATAAAAATAAGAACTAAATCAGATTCTGCGTTTTTTCGCATTTGCATATATAAGGCAGGCCCAATACAATTACATGCGAGTCAGAACGTTGTCAAACGAGGCAATGCTGTTGTACTTGAATGCGACAGCCCCTGCTCGGCCCAAAAAATGGTATCAGGTGTTGATACATAACCTGTTTCACTCCGACTACGACGACCGTGTGGAGGACGTCGTTCACACAAGCCGAAATTCCACCAAAGCACTCTGTGCCGAATTCGACAATCCCAAACTGAGCAGCTATCTACGGACAGCAGTGTGGCAGACGATTCAGTTGATATCAGAGGGTTCGACAGTGCGCCAACGAACAAAAGATTTTAAGTTTTTCGCCGAAGTCATGCAGACCGCGTTTAAAGAATCAGACCACCAAACAGCGCACATGCTGCACTGTGCTCTGACACATCCATCCCTCAACGACATTGTCGTTCCCAAAAGAGTGGCACGATGGTTTGCAAATATTGGGTCGCATTACGGAGCCCCCGTCTACGAAAAACACGTCCATTTTTGGAGAACTGTCCGTTCCGACCAAATATTGCCCTCAGTGATTGCTTTCAATACGTTTAAACGCCGACGGCAGTTCGTGGGTCGGACGAGCGAAGTCGAAGAAGCTAACGAACACATGGAACTGTTTAAATATTTGGAACATGACCCACAAGATTTGTTGCCCGTGTACACTCGTTGTCAGGGGTTTATAGCACATATAACGAGGAAGAGAAGCAGGCGTTAATATTGTAAGAGAAAATGTAGCGATTAATGATTACATTTACCCGTTTTGAGTACATCTACTGTTTACCGACTCTTGCCACATTTGTGGCACATGTACCGAGAGCGCTCGTCTCTATTTCCCCAATCTTTTTCCCAGACATGTTCGCAATTTGTTTCTAATTCAGTCTGTTTTTGTTCTATATGGGCTTTTAACTTGTCGCAACGTCGGAACGAGCGCCAGTAATATTTACGTAGTTGTTCGATGTCCATGTCGACATGCCATCGATGTGGCATTGCTGACCACCCTGCATCATTGTGAATTTGTGCTGAGTTTAATGTCTGTAAATACTGCAGCATCTGATGTTCCAGTGCAATGATTTCGTCCGATGTGGAGGCACTGCGAATGTTTTGAATGAGAGATTCCATTTTGTATTTAATGGATTGGGTATGATTTGAGTATGAATTGGAAAAAAAATATAGGTCTGGAGTATGACATTAAACTGGTAGTTTCACGACAGCATCACAATAAGGAAGGGGCGGTACTTGTGGCAGGACTCGTTCCCAGTTGTACATTGCTACTGCTGCAGATGGTCGCTCGGAGTGAAACTGTGTTGTGTCGAGTGTGTGCCAACAAGCACCATGGCCACAGTCACGGCATTGTTCCGAGACAGGCCCAACATGTCGCAAACAGGAATTACAAAAAATACACTCTAATCTCATTTTAGTCTGTTTTCACAAGTACTAGTTAAATTCACTAATATGCAGCACACATGTGCATTGCCACAACAGTTAGAGATGTTGATGGATGTTGTGTAGTAATTGCTCCGAATGTTCCCATCCAATGCAGGAGTCGGTGATGGAGACACCGTACGAAAGTGGGGTATCTTTCAAAGATTGTTTACCGTTGTTGACGAAAGATTCCATCATGATGCCTCGTACTTGTGGGTGTCGATGAGTGGCTAAATATTTTAGAACCACCATCTGCTGTTCCCAGTCTTTCCCAGAGTTGCCGTGACTGGCGTCAATGACTATGCCCGTGTCCGTCATTTTTTCGTGCATAAGGGCTTGGTAGACACTGTCCACTTCCTCCACTCTGTAATTGGGCTGATGCCCGCCGCGCAGGACCAAGCAACAATCGGGATTACCCTGGGTATGGATGGCGGCCACCTGTCCCATGGATGTCATGCCCATAAAGACTTTGGGTTCGGCCGCCGAGATGATGGAGTTAATGGCCGCCCCCACTGAACCATGAGTCGAGTTTTTAAACCCGACGGGCACTGACAGCCCCGATGCTAATTCGCGATGGGGTTGTGATTCTGTAGTGCGGGCACCGATGCAGGCAAAGGTGAGCACATCATCGATGTATTGCGGTGCCAACAACGACAACGTCTCGGTCGCACAGGGCAGACCCACCTTGGCAATCTCGATCATTAATTTGCGCGACAGGGCAATTCCCGCCTGCATGTTGTTGGAACCGTCCATGTAAGGGTCGTGCATAAACCCCGCCCACCCTTTTCGAGTGCGTGGTTTTTCAAAGTAGGTTCGCAGCACGAAAAACATATTGGGGCATTTTACCGCCAGTCTTGCCAATTTATGGGCGTAGTCCACGACGGCGATGGGGTCGTGGACAGAACAGGGACCAACAATGACGAGGAGACGTGGGTCCTTACCTTTCAAAATATCTCGCACCGTTTGACGCCACTGCCCAATGAGACCTTTCACATCGTCGTCCAACGGGTACTGACGCTTGAGGGTTTGTGGAGACACTAAAATACTGGCGGTGGCACGGGTATTGGTCGACATTGTACTACCAAAATAGTGAACAGTATTTATATTTGCTCTCAGCGACTAAATGTAAATCCAAATTTTCACCACCTGACCCCCAGCTTTTTTTCATCAACAATGTTGATCATATTATTATTTGAGACCAACAATGGTGTCTATAGTGCCAAACAATGCCCAAAACTACGGCCCGCATTCTCGCTCGACGTCGAGAATTGTACCACAACAATAAATCCAAGGTGTTGGCTCGGCAAAGAGAACGTTACCATAGTAACAAGGAGGAAATTTTGGCTCGTCGACGAGAGTTATACATGACGAACAAGGACTCGGTACTGGCACGGCAGAAAAAAAGATACCATCTTCACCAAGACCGGATTCTGGCCCGACAGCGGGAGTTGCGTCAACTGAACAAAGTCGCTTTGAATGCCAAGGAGAGGTTTCGCTACAAGAACGACGTTGCTTTTGCCACCAAGTGTCGATTGAGACAGCGAATCCGTGATGCGTTGCATGGTGTGGGTCGCAAAGCGGCGGCGACCGAGAAAATGTTGGGTTGTACCTATCCCACTTTTGTCACCTATTTGGAATCGTTGTTTACGGACGGCATGGCATGGGACAACATGCATCTCTGGCACATTGATCACATTGTTCCTTGTGCTGCTTTTGACCTACGCAAGGCTGACCAGCAACACATCTGTTTTTGGTACAAAAATCTGCAACCAATGTGGGCGACCGAAAATTTAAGCAAGTCCGACAAATGGTGCTTGCAAGACAAACAGGAGTTATGTGATGATTACAGTAAACAGTAAAATGACCATATTTAAACAGTTTTTTGTATTAAAATATGGAATCTAAAACAACTCCAAATTCACCGTCAATGCAAGACGACATGGACAAGGCCATAGCTCTAATAAAAAAAGGAATGAAGCAAAAAGAAGTGAAAAGTGAATTTCTAAGGTTTAACAAAATGAACAAGATTACATGGATCAAGAAATGGACAGAATTAAAAAAAATAATCAACAAAAAAAGAGATTTAGGAAAAACATTGATCAATAAAGAATTAAATGCACATTACCAACAATATGTATATAAATTAGCGGATGAGATATTGGATGACACATTAGAAAAAAAAATCGAACAAGCTCGCAAAGGACTCCAAGATGACATGACTAAATTATTGAAAAACTATTCGAAAGATGAAATATTAAAAGTTATAGCAAAAACGGACATTGACAAAACTATTAAAAAAGCAAGTCAAATTTCACAAGAGCAACTCAAAAAAGAAGAAGATTGTGTGTATAATAATTTGAATACTGACCAAGGTGCTGCTGGTGATTGTATTGTTCATGCATGGAATGCTTTTTTAAATTTTTCCTTTATTCAACAATTGGAATGGACACCTTTAGAAGTGGAAACACCGAGGGATCATTATGGGGCCTATTGTAAATGGAAAGAAAAAATTATCCCTGTTCTAAACGATAATAAACCTTTAATTGAACAATCTGTTAAATCTCATAGTGCAGAAATAGACACTGAGGTTCAGGAATGGTTTAAAGTTTCGTTAAATGATTATAATGAATGCAACGATGAATGGATGCAGGCATACAACTTAGGAACAATACAATTAATGTCCATTGCCAATTTGTTTCATCCAAATAGACAGAACGAAATTATACTTTTTACACAAATAACACTTGAAAGTTTTATAAATGATAATGGAACAAAATTCGATTCTTCGTATGGAGCCATACCCATTAATACTCAAATCACCATTGGCGACTATGATAAACCCCATGCAATATGTTTTAAAAAAAGTCATGGCAAACTATTTGTTGTAGATTCTTGGTCAGGTGGATGGCAAGGTGTACATCCATACGAAGCTTATAAAAAACGTACAAATTTACGACCAATTGGAACCGACAAACATATAAAAGTGTTGGTTAAAATAAACACTGAAGCAAGTATACTAGACACTGAAGCAAGAATACTAGCAAAAACTGATAAAATCAATGATGAATTGCGTTCCCTATATACAATTAAAAAAATTAAAAGATTTAAATTGTGTCACACAAATAAATCAAAAGAATTGTCAGAATGCCCATTTACAAAAGAATTTAAACAAAATTGTGACAAATGAGTGATTGTAATAAAATATATATAAATACAAATATATAAATACAAATTGTAAATATTAGCCGCTTCCCACCTCTGACCACCCACATATGTTCCAAAATGTGCCAAGAGAGAAGGTTGTAGAGTTTCAATAATCCGTTTGCCCACTGCAACTTTAATCTACCAAAGCCTTTCCTCCCATTGTTGTCATGAATCCATGGTTTTTTTATAAAAGACAATAAAATACTATAAACAACCCTTCCACGTCAAGACCATGTTGCTCTCACCCCTGTGCGAACAAACCCTGATAAAACGCAGTGGTAAGTCTCAAAGTTTTTCCACCACAAAAGTGGAACGATTTTTGGATGATTTGGCCAAAAAACAACCCGTTTTAGGCCAAATCAAGAGCAATTTGATCTGCTCCAAGCTGACCATGGGAAAAAAGATGAGCACGGTAGCACTGGCGGAGCATGCGGCAGAATTGTGTGCAGCACTGACTGTGCAAAACTGGCAGTACGGTGCTCTGGGTGGCCGAGTGTTGGTCTCCATGTTGCATCGCCAGACTCCCAGTACATTTACTGAGTGCATGATGCTGTTGCAGGACACTTTGTCGGAGAGTTTCATTGCATGTTGTCGACAGCACAGTTCGGTGTTCAACGAGATGGTGGTGGATGAACGAGACTACCAGTACAACATCATGGGAATCCGTACACTTCAGCGGTCCTATCTCCTGAAAAAGCAAGGCATTATCATTGAAAGGCCTCAATACATGTTGTTACGGGTGGCTGTGGCGTTGCATGGAGATAACCTCGGAATGGTGCGTCAAACGTACGAAGCTACATCACGCTTACAGTACACTCATGCTACTCCCACTTTGTTTCATGCTGGTCTGGCCAAACAGCAATTGGCGTCCTGTTTTTTAATGACTATGGTGGACGATTCGATCGAAGGCATTTTTGAAACTCTGAAGCGATGTGCTCTGATTTCAAAGGGTGCGGGTGGGATTGGTCTATCGGTGTCTAACATTCGGGGCACTGGGTCTAGAATACTGGGGACAAACGGGGTCTCGAACGGGTTGGCTCCGATGTTGCGAGTCTTCAATGATACTGCCCGGTACGTGGATCAGGGCGGTGGGAAGCGTAAAGGGTCGTTTGCCATTTTTCTGGAGCCTCACCACCCCGACATTTTAAATTTTTTAGAACTCAAAAAGAACCACGGTGTTGATTCAGAAAAGGCCCGTGATTTGTTTTACGGGATGTGGTTGTCGGATCTTTTCATGCAACGTGTCAAAGACAATAAGCCTTGGTCCGTGATTTGTCCAACGCAGTGTCCAGCTTTGCAAGACGCGGTGGGAGACCAGTACACTCGGTTGTACACCCAGTGTGAAAAGAGTGGACAGGTCATTAAAACGTTTGAGTCGGCCCGAGAGATATGGTTTGCCATTTTAGACTCTCAAATTGAGACGGGTACACCGTACATGATGTACAAAGACCACTGCAATCGCAAATCCAACCAGCAAAACCTGGGCACCATTCGGGGCTCCAATCTTTGTTGTGAAATAGTGGAATATACCTCTCCTGAGGAGACTGCAGTGTGCACATTGGCTTCGGTGTCGCTCCCGGCGTGTGTCCACAATGGTGCCTTTGATTTTGAACAACTAGAACGAGTGACTCGAATAGTCACTGTTAATTTGAACCGAACCATCGATGTCAATTGGTACCCTATAGAGCAGGCCCGAACTTCCAATTTGAAACACCGTCCCATTGGCATTGGTGTGCAAGGATTGGCGGATGTTTTCCAACAGTTAGACCTGCCCTACGACAGCGACGCCGCTCGTACCCTCAATAAACAGATTTTTGAAACCATTTACTATGCGGCCCTGTCTGAATCGGTGTCTCTTGCCCAACAGTTTGGGAGCTACTCTTCCTTTCCAGGGTCTCCCTTTTCCCAGGGTCGGACTCAGATTGAGTTGTGGGGTCAGACCCAGACAGATGAGCGCTATCCCTGGTCGGTGTTGCGACAGAATTTAATGCAGCACGGTGCCCGAAATTCTTTGCTGACTGCTCCCATGCCCACTGCATCGACCGCACAGATCATGGGCAACACTGAGTCGTTCGAACCGCGCACCTCCAATCTGTACACCCGTCGGGTATTGGCGGGGGAGTACATTGTGATCAACAAATATTTACAAGAGAAGTTGACCAAGTTGGGCTTGTGGTCTGAAAAAATGGAGCGTCAACTGATTGAACACAGAGGCTCAGTGCAAAACATTCCTGGTATCCCGGCCCACATCAAAAAGGTCTTTCGAACAGTGTGGGAAATATCTCAACGCTCCATCATTGACATGGCGGCGGACAGAGCCATCTATATTGACCAGTCTCAATCCCTCAACTTGCACATTGAAGACCCATCCCCGGCTGTCCTCACCAGCGTACATTTTCACACCTGGTCAAAGGGATTAAAAACTGGACAGTACTACTTGCGCACACAACCCAAAACAAAAGCCATACAGTTTACAGTGGCCACAAAAAGGCAAAAAATTATGGAAGAGAAGGAATCCGACTGTGTCATGTGTAGTGCGTAAAATGTGCAGTGGATGCAAACTTAAAGTATAGAATAAAAAGAACTTATGTTTGTTTTTATATGTGAGACCCAGTTGGAGACGAACCTCAAATGTTTAATTCAGAAACCCAGGAACATATTTGGTGCACAGCCAGAAATTGCGACGCAGTCTTTCCAATCACATACAGTAATTTGTTTGGGGCTGAAAGGCTGGCAATATTACCACTCTTACAAGAACCTCTCCAATCGACACTCCATCAGATAATGCAGCAAAAGATAGACCACAGCACCAAATGTGCATACAAACATTGCGACGGTATTCTGAACAAGGTGGGCCACTGCAGCAATAGATGCGAACAATCTGGTATAAATATAATCCATGACATCATGGATTGTCTCAACTGTGACACTTATGGGTTTCCATGCCCCACTTGTACAGTGGAGGTGTTCCACAACCAATTAAAACGAGAAATAGAAGACTACTAAACCTCTTAATTGTAAGAGACTGTTATATACATAATATTTAAATATTTTTTAATAATGTGTGTTGTCTGTTTTCACCATCATTTTGGTGAGTCTGTCTTGGGATTGACCAGGTTTTCAATGTCAATACCGGCTCTCCAATACATGGTGGACAACGGTGGTTTCTCAATGGCAAAGGGAATGTCATCGTCGCAGGCCAGTTCCAAATATGGTTTGAGTTCTACCGACGCCACCGAGGCTGGGCCTCCCACATTTTTAGTCTGGCCGTATTGGCCAATGTCACATTTTAAAAACATGGTCACTTCGGTCGCGTTGGAGATGTCAATGGACCACATTCCGGGCCTAGATATCTTCCAGGAGACAGAGGGATCTCCCCAAGTGACAGAGATATGAACTGTCCCTGCCAGTTGGAACCGTGTTGTCGACCTGGATGTCGAGGGCAGTGTCCATCGAAGTCTTTTGTAGGTGGGTCCATAACTGATTAAATTAAACCACTCGTGAACCCAATCCGCAAAAGAGGCAGCATCAGTTTCAACACTGGCATGGACACTAGCATCCCCCAACGGTTGAATCCTCATGTGGGATTTCACAGGTGTGATTTCAAAAACAGCGGGAAGACCTGTACAGTTGACTATAGTTAAACGAGTATAACAATTTAAAATCGACATTAATATATATTAAGATTTGTTTAAATAGGATTCTTCGCTTAATTTTACAAAATACGGGGTGGTCTCACTACAGACTACGCAAACACTGGAAATTTCGCATGTCAGCCACAGTTATGGTATCGCGCTTGGCAATCTCCGCTACAAAAGCAGCACCACTGAAAATAGACGTCAATTCCTGCTCCGATGCCGCTTGGAGAGCTTTGACGGCGTCGGAGTTGAACCGAAGCGTTTCCGTGGAATGTTTGGCGGCTTCCTGAGTGACAATTCTTTTGAACGTCGTCGCTGGGAGAATCGAAGTCTGACGTTCTTGTAAAACAGCGACCTCTTTGACCATACGGCGTTCTTTGCGGGATTGTTTAGGGGCAATAGAAATAGTAGACATCTTTTTGCAGTTTGTCTGACCCCCTTTATACCACATTCTGTTAATTTTATGGATTATGTGCAACATTTTTGTGAATTAGGGCGTTTTTTGATAAACCGGACAGTCTCGAAGGTGGTATTGCTACTTGGTGTACCAATGGTGTTGACAACTGCTTCGACACAGTTGGCTACAATTTTTTTGACAGAGGTTGGTGTGCGACTTGAACAGTGGCCCGTGATTACACGACTGTGTTGGCGTTGCCAGGGTATCAAAAGTTCGGCAACGTTTCTCTGTATAGTCGTCAAGTCGTTCTTGTTGCCCACAATGCAGACAACATCGGGCTTATATTGGTCAGCAATGTGTAACCATCGCACAATCGAAGAATGGGGATTGGTCACGTCATAGACAATCATAATCACATGGGAATCCCGCAGGTAGGAATGCATCAAAGAACGGTACCGTTCAGCACCAGCAGTGTCCCACAACGTTAAATGTACTGTGGTGGTTTGAACATACATGGACTTGGAAAAAAAATCAATACCCATCGTTGTTTTGACAGCGTCCACCGATTTGTCCATGAACGCATGAATCAACGATGTCTTGCCGACACCAGCATCCCCAATCACACAACATTTCAATCGATGCATGTCATTGTTGCAGGCAGTGGTCGTACACCGAACAAGGCACTTAAGTTCCACATATGCAGGAACCCCACAACAGACAGAGTGGGAAAACATGAACAGAGTGGTAAACATGACTCGCCGGTGTAGGTCCTTCACTTCGTTGGATGAATGTTTGAATCCAGTCTATTTTGAACAATGGGGAAGAGTCCCATCTGTTAAAGATTGCATCAACCAGGGCTTTTACCAGATCCAACGAAAAGCCTATCGAAGAATCACCCAGCACGGTTCTGCTACAATTGTGCTACCACCACTGACTGGGTTCCCCGGAGTAGTACAATATATTTCCAGTCTGTTTATGCAACTGTGCAACGAAGAAAAAGACATCCATGTGTGTTTTGACTCGGAAAAGTCCAAGAGACAAGACATTTTGGTCCAGTGGGTTCCAATTTCCTTAATGCGTCCCAAGTACGCCATTCCAGTGGGTTGGGACGACAATGAAAAGGAGTACACTTGGCAGGAGGTTCTGGACAATAGTCACGAGTACCCCAGTTCCTCCACAGACTTTGGGCCTCCTTTGGAGTTTCAGCTCAAAGCACAGGAAGAAAAAATTAAGAACATACAGACACATCTGGACAACCTTTGTAAACAGTAGAAACGTGTACATTTACTTTGATAACTTAATTTGTGTGTGCCTATTTGCCAAATTAATATATAAACTTGTTACTCTTTTCATTTATTAAATGTTTAATTGTACCGAGACACCATTCGTGTGCATATCACGCATAGAAATAGTTGGTTCGACGTTCGATGGCTTGGGTTGGTTTGTTGTAATGTTGTTGGTGGCATTCGGATTGCAGGTGGCTGCGAATTTCATTTGGTTAAAAAATTCACAATATTCACGCGAAATATTACAACTAAAACCAGGCGACTCTAAACGAACGAAATTAATAGGGTTATCGGTACTATGGACAGCAGTATCAACGATTGTTTGGATCATACGTGTTATTTTTGTTATGGGAAATAATCTATGGATATTTATTTCCATCCTATTGGGCAATATTGTTGGTACTTATTGGTCATCCATACAACAAGCGGCAGACGAAGACAATACGTTAGATGTCATTATACAAGCATTCGAACAGGAAAACGACAGTGCTTATAAGTTGAGGGATCTGATGTTGAAATTACCAGAAGCCGTACCAGCAAAAGAAATTTATTTTTAAACTAGTTTTGCAAATGTACAGTGTAGATACTTTGTAACAGAATATGTACATTTATTTTTGTAACAGCAACTCCTCCAGGCGTTGACGTCCCATTTCCCGCCACTGCCGGAGCAATGCCAGTGTGCCAAGTCGCTTGACTTCTCTGGTGGTTTGCATGTGTTGGTCCGTCGATTTGAGATGCGTCGGCGATGTGCAGACCCACCGGTACACCCGTACCACCGAACCAGGTCTGGCATGTGAACCAGTGCGGGTGGCACGTCCGATGGCTTGCTCCTCATCCGCCGCCGACCATTGTGGTTCCATCAGATGAAAGGACGAGACATTTTTCAACGATATTCCTTTACCACTACGGCTGGACAGCAACAAAACACGGGTGTCCACGTCGGAAGAATTGAACCATTTCAGTACTTGCTGATTTTCACCCAATACAGAACAGGACAAGTCCCGATAGTGCGTCCGAAGAAATTGCTGAAACCCCTCCACACCACGGGCCAAAAAATAAGAGTAGACCACAATTCGGTTCATCCTGGAACCTTGTGCTTGTTCGCGTCGTATTTGTGTCGCCATGGCATGCCACTTGCTGTTGTTGTTGCAGAGCTGGCGTGATTTGCACAGATAGGCATTCTGAACCTGACCGCACCAGCGCGCCTTGGACTTTTGATGTGTTTTCCACTCTTGCACCGTCATTGATACCGGTCTGGTGTGTTCCTGGACACGGACGTTCATTTGGACACAGTCGGTGTGTAAAATTTTTTGCTCCCAGTTTCGTGCCCCACCCAGCAACCGTTGTAAACCGCGGGTGTTTTCCACTGCATGGATTGGAGTTGCCGACAGCATCAGACTCCGAGTCGCACAGTGCGCCAACTGCAATACCATCGTCGTTTGTGCACTGGGTTGCAAGTACTCTTGGCATTCGTCCACGATCAACAAATAAGGACAATGAGGAGCCACCTGTTCCAACATGGTTTGGTTGGTGACCACTTGGTGTTTGACACACTCTCTTCGGAGTTGTCCGAGTGTCTGTTCCTTCGTCGAACGCACCCCCTGCTGTCGCAATGCTCGACGCAGGGTTTTGCATTGTCTTTTGCGAAAACGACACAGTTCCTTCTTCAATTTCAAATAGCCAACACCCCGAGGCGCGAGGCGTCGCAGGTGCAACACCGCGCGCTGAACAAGTTCGTCAACGGTCAAACAAATACAATTGGCACGGGTCTCGCCGGCCACGGTCAATAAACGGATCAAACGGTTGTAGTGGGCCACCGGGTTATTTTGGGCCGAAAACCACCAGTCAATGTTCACGACCGTGTCCAAACCATTCAAGACATCGGCGTGGTCCGGATTAAAGTCATCGCACTGACTCCAAGTCTTGATGTACAATTCGATGTTCTCGCGCCAAGTCGTCTCGACATTGGCTTTGGTCGTCACCACCAAAATTTCACCGGACGGATACTGAGACAAAAAACTGGCGGCGGCGTGCAACGAGGCCAAGGTCTTGCCCGAACCCAATGGGTAGTAGACCAGTGTACGAGATTGGCCTGGTTCAGAAATGGCAAGGGAGGGACCATACTGGAAAACCCGATTCTTAAAAAGAGGAAAAGGCCGAACCCGTGACGGTAGTACACGATTAGACATTGGTTGAACTGTTTGGCCACGAGAAACGTGGTTGGTGGTGGCAAACGGGTGCAAATGCGATGTAGATGCTTTTGGCATGGTTGACAAGGTTTGGGGATGCTTTTGTTGAGGAGACAGAAGAGGGGGAATCAATGGAGTGGTACAACGAGGATTGCTTGTTTTTGAATAGTTTGTTTGAATAGAATTTTCAAGAGAATTTTCTTGATGTCTATATAACATGTATTCTGTGGCTACCTTCGCACAAAAGAAAGGCTCCAAATGCCAGCCCTGGCCAATACCCAGGTATTGTCGAACAGGCTGGCCAGTTTTGGAGATGTACATCTGTACCAAGCATCGTGGGCCTCTTTGTCCGAAAATATGATGGTCAAAGCGTTTTCGGACCTCTCACACTTGATGCGACGCCTGTTTCCGTTATACAAATATATTTTGGACAGATGCACGTGCGACAACTGCAGTGCCATCAGCACGATTTCGTGACGAAATTGAGCCGTGTTCGTGTCAATGCCTTTGGCCAAGCTTGTGTGCATGGCGTTGGAGATCCAACAGTCATCACTGCCTTTGCCGTACACAAACCATGTTTTGGACGAACCCGTGCCCATTGTGCTACTTCTGCACACTTGGATTGTGTTAAGTAGTTACTAATCACCAAGTGTGTCCAAGGCTGTAAAAAAACAGAGTATAAACGACTGCGCTTTGGAAAGGAATGCCTTTTAATATTGAACTGGGGCAATCATTCCAAACATCACTGCGAGAAAATGACAACCCGATGAATGAACAATTATTGGACCAAGACACTCCAGTCAAAGAAAAACAATTGGCGCTGGTCGACGTCTTTGCCAGATGTGACCGAAACGAGACTGGACAGTCTTGGTCGGGCATTGTTGTCTACATTGCCACCGTCTGTGGTATTTATTACAGCGGATACCAAATCTACAGAGCTCAAGAGATTGAACAATCAAGATTGACCCCAATAGATTTGTTTGGAGACCTCTGTGTAGTCAGTTTTCTAGGATTTACCACTGTGACATTCAATTGGCACGACTTTGAAAAAGGGAGCTGTCTGCACAAATCGTCGACTGGTTTTTGGAAAGGTCTAGGGAGATATTTGCTATTTGTTGCCAGTGCCAGTATATCGACGGCCATTTACGGCCACCTCCGCACCAAAACATTGTTTAAACATTCTCTCAACAGTGATCTGACTCCGGATCAGTACAATGTATACGTCGTGGTGTTTTCGACGATTGGCTGTATCTTTGTGTACTGGTTTATCAAACTCGGCAACTTTAAGTGGACCAAGCCTTGCTGTCGACCTCGATACCGTAATAAACTGGTGTTTCTTAGGTTGGTAATAAGCATGGTAGTCTTGAATGTGGGTTCTTACACGGTCTGCCATGTCGAAGAATGTGATTACCACCCACACCATTGGTTTTATGGCTACAGTCTGGTCATTTTGAGTACCCCCCTGATGGACAACTGGTTTGATTACGTGCTGCAGGGGGTGTTTTGGATGTTTGTCGTCGAAAGCAATTGGAACGGTAGAGTGGTGTACCAGCGTTTTTTTATTTGACCGCGCGTATCCAGGACTGAAATTGTAGGTCCAGGTTCTCCAGTTCGTGTTTGTGGACCAGTTCCATTAAAAATCGACCAAATGTCTCTGGTATTGATGCCTGGATTTGTTCCCAAAAAGTGGTCCACAGACCAGTTTTGTTGTTGAGCCACACCAACATTTCTAGAATAGTCTTTGTGTATTTTTCTTCCATTGACTGTGAATACTCGTCCCAAACCTGTTCAATATTGACAGCGATATTGCTCGAAACGTCGGTCAAGTCCGACACCGCCTCAGTTCGCCAATAGTTGAGAGAAATCTCAATTTGTTCGTACTTGGCAGCATCGGTTTGCAACTCGTTCATTCGATGCGCCACAAAAAAATGGACCTGTTCTTGGACATCTTGTAACTGTCGGCATTGTTCTTGAAGGGTGATTGGGTTACAAAGAGATTCTGTATTTTTATGTGGTTGGTTACCCATAAACTGGAAAAAAAAACATATTATTATATACATATTTTTTAAAATATCAAGTCATTGTTTTGTTGGTACTCTTTGTAAAGCTTTTTGTTTTTGATTGTCAGTTGTTTTTTTGTGTTTTTTTCTTTGTTTTCCAGCGTATCCAACTCTTCTTCAAGTGCCTCTATTTTTTCAGCTCTTTGGCGCATTTTGGGTTGGCGTTCCTTCATCAATAGATAGGCAGGACGTTCTTGGACATCGGACAACTCTTCTTCAAGTGCCTCTATATCGTACTCCAACTCGAAAAGACGGTCGAAAATCCCTGACTGCCTGGAATGGTTCATCTTGTAGGTCAAATCGGCTAATCGGTACAGTCTTTTTCGTTGTTGTTCTGTTAATGGAAAGACACCACTGTACAAGTTCTGGTTTGCTTTCATTGTTTTTTGGTAGGAGTCGACTTTTTTCCTTTGCATTTGGTTCAAATCGTCGTACTGTTTGCCATATAGTTTAGTAGCAATAAAGTTTACGTCGCAGCTAATGGTGGTGTCTTTGGTGTCTTGGTCAATACTCGTGTAGTTGCCCATGTTTTTAACCAAAGTGACAGACACTTTTATAGTGGTAAAATATTCTTTTCACGTCAAAGTAATAGGATCATAAAAGGTCTTGCAACGAGAATATGTTTGTAACCTATTATAATTACTGTATTTAAGTCAGCAATATTAGCAAATGCAATGAATATTCATATTTGTCAGTCTCTCGAATTTGAAAGGGTTAAAGATTGGCAGGGTGCCATCCCTCTTACACGGAAGCGGTTGTCAATTCAACAACTGTTGGATACTAGCGAACTGTTGGACAAAGAGCTGGGCAGTCAGTTGGAGCAGTACATTCTCGATTTAGACGTTGCAATGCGGTTGATGGTCCACGAACGCCATGTCCCTTTGGACTCTGTGCCTTGTTTCTCTTGGAATGTACAGGGGCACCAAATAGACTCTCCCTGTTGGAAAGCCGAAGCAATCCTATCTCGATTAACGCTGTCTGACTTGTACTTGAGACAGGGAATTGGTGAGTTGCCAGATTACAAAAAGGCGTCGAGCACATTTGCCTCGACAATCCAGCTTCACCAACAAATGGTGGGCCAGTTGGACAGTTGGAAATGGAAAATGCCTGACCGCGCTCATTTCTTTTTTCAGAAAGCTTGGCATCGGTCCATGGTGTCTCAATTGGAGTGTCTTCGCCACTTATCAATGGTGTCGGTCGGGCTTGGAAAGTCCATGGCCGACAAGACTTTGTACATTGTGGCGCAACGAGGAGTGGCAGCAGCGACTGCTTCCATTGCACAGTGGCCCAATACCGAGCACAATTTGTTGCCACTGTGCGAGTACATGAGGTACTACTTTTCCTCCAATGTGCTGTGGGAAAATGGCCAGTATGGGGCCTCCCTGCACAGAATGGAACAGTGGTTAAGGAACAAACCAGAATCGTCTTTGTTCGAAAACATCAACGACGAAATTGACAAGGTTGAGTTTTTGTTGGAGGAGCGTCAGCGTACCAACAACGGGGCTTATTTTGACCCTGTGGAAGAGTCCGCACCATTGGCTGCTCCAGTAGAACTACTCGAAAATGTCGACATTCCGCACCCAACTACAACATGAACAAAACACCTGTATAAACAGGTCTCGTCAATGGACATCAAATGTCGTCTTTAAAACAATCGACCACCTTATATAATGAATCGAACCTTTATATCAATGAAAAAAACTTCGATCCTATGGACACTCTCGCCCCAATCATTCAAAAGGACAATTTCCCAAAGGGAAATGTAGCTGACACGCCCGAAAATCGTGCCAATGCTGCCCTCGCGTGCTGTGCACAACTGACACGCCAACTAAGGGCACTGAAGAACCGAGTATACGAGTTAGAACATGGAACAGCCAACTAAGAGAAGTTAGACAATCATTGAGAAATACGCAAGTAATTAATAACCGGTTGAATTTAGTATATGTTGTACTTCATCTCTAAAGTTCGTCGTCGGAATCTTCGGAATCTGTTTCGTCGTCCGTCACATATTTAGACGGGTCGTCGGATTCCGATTCGATGTTTTCAATGTAGATGTCGAACTGTTCATTTCGATACTTGTTGCCGTCACTCATTTTAGTTTGTTCACTGCCGTAATCAATGGAATCGACCGACAATATTTCGTTTGTCGGACTAATTTTGACAATGTCGCCAATCTCTGCAAGGGGAACCCACTCTTCATCTAATCCAGAGTCATTTTTGTCGTTTTCATCCGCTGAGTTGGACATGGCGATGTCTTCTGTCTCGCTGTCGATATACTCATCGACACCTGCTGCATCATCGACTGCTGCATCGTCGACACCTGCTGCAAGTCTAGCTGCCCCCGACATTGAACTGGGGACAGGTTGCAGTGAACCAAGCTGGCTCACGTTGTAGGACCTAGTAGTACCATTGACCTCGACCCGATAAGACTCCTGCTCTTTTATTTTGTTTGTTTCGTGTTCGACAATGTATCCAATGGGCCACTTTCCAGAAACGAGGCCTTGATACTGCATAATTTCCTGGTTTTTTTTGTCGATGTCGCTGCGGTATAAAGATTTCCATTTTTTTCTTTTTTCATGCGCAAGACGATCTTCCAAGTGTTCCAGTTCCTGATGCAAAGCTGCCAATCGACGATGAGTCAACATCATTTGGCCGTTGTCGTAGACTTCGACCGCTTGACCCACTTCAAAGTCAAAGTAACTCGGTTCGACTGTATCCTTCTGTTCTTGTCTGAACATTGCTTCAATAATGTCGTTCACCTCTTCTGGTTCTTTGATGTTTTTAGAATTTAGGGTTACCTTTCGCTTTTTACCGCGTTCATTCAACAGTTTTAGATTGCGTTTGGTCACGCCATTTTTTTTACATATAGACCTTACACCGTTCGTTTGAATCAGGCAATATTCTTGTAGGGCACGGTCTGAGACCCCATTTACCGTCTCCGCATCCGTAAAAAGGAACGTTCGCCAGTCTTGGTCGTTGGAGGATTGGAAAGCCTCAAACAGTGCTTCAATGTTTTCGGCCTTGTGAGGGGTCTGTTCAAGTGTGTAATTGTTTGCATTCAGACGAATTATTCGACACACCCTAAAATTGTACAGTACTAGGTGCCCTGGAGTGTACTGCAACTGTTCTGTTGGGACGAGTTCGTCTTCTTGAACGTTGGACACCGCCGACGTGTCAAAGTTAATGGTGTACGAACGATTCTGTACGACCACGTTCGCCACTGTTCCGCGTTGTCCCGCAAGCTCAACGGTGTCGTTCACGTTGTACAGGTGCTCCCACACCTCGTCCATGTCGGAATCACCAAAGGTGGTTGCCTCGTTTTCGCTGTTGTAAACATAGTCCTTACTGCCTTGAGCGTCCGCCTGGTCAGTTTTTTCGTCGTCCCAACCCAGTTTGTATTGCTGGTACCAAGTGTCCAAGGTGTACACAACCCCTGGCTCGTCTTGACGTTCGTAAAAAACAATGTGTTCGGGTGCGGTGTCCAAGCCATCGGTCTCACCAATTTCCGTGACAGTGACTGGTTCAAAGACCCCATCAATGTTTAAGACTCGGATGTGCTCTGTTGACATTGTAATGAGAGGACAGTCAGGAAATCGCCAATCGTCATTGTCGTCACCGTAGGGAGCAAAATCCCATGTTTTCAACGTGGATGTCACATCCACAAATGTCGCAACATCGTCCTCCACTACGTACAGCCCCTTTTGCATTTGTTCGTAGTTTTGAATGGCTTGACGTTTGCATTGATCAATTTCCTGTTTTTTTTCATCGATGGTGCTGCGGTTCAATGCGTTAAACTTAGGTCTATCTTCCTCAGAATTTAAATTTCTCAATTCTTTCAGTTCCTGTCTCAAAACAATCAAGGGTTTATTCAACTCTTCCTTTAATTTTGCGAGCTGCTCTTCGGTGCCAGGCATTTCTAGATATTTTCCAGTCCACCAAGGCTGGTCAGCGTATTTCACCTGCACCAACATGCCTGTCTTTAACACGTCTGGTTTGTCCATGTGAATGATGGGCTCCACATCCACGTCGTCCTTGGAGATGTCGGCGGACTTGGGGTGATTGCCACTATTGTACTGAAATGTGTAGTGCGTGTGGCCTTGGGAAATAAGAATCAAATTGCGGGGGACCGGTTTCAACAAATCAGCGATCTTGCCTGTAGCAGCACTTCTGGTCAATCGGACCCTCATTTTGACCCCCGGGCGTTGACGGACGAGCTTGGTTCGTTGGCCGCGTCCCGAACTCGTACCCGAACTTGTCCCCGAACTCGTCCCCGACGTGGGTACTGTAAGACGCCGACGTTTCTTATACATATTGGACAGTCTATTAATGCCACGGTAACGGGCAAGCTCTGCCTCGATGTCGGGAGGTATCGATTCTTTGGTTTCGGCCGCCGCTGGTTCTGTACCGTCAAACTCGGCATACTTGGCACTGTGGTCCAATATCGATTTTAGTGCCATCTCCATCAAACGCGACGGGGCACCAAAATCATTGAAATTAAATCTCGAGCCGACTTCATATAGTTGTCGAATGTTGCTTTTCATTGCGGCTGTGTTTCCCTCTTTGTGATTGTGTTCAACTTGATTGATAAGTTCGTTCATGGCGTCAATGGGTTCGAATTGATGGCCAACACTGCTTGTCGAACGTTGGGTCAAAGCAAGGGTGAGAGTGTGGATATCCGCACGCAGCAATTGGATCAAAGTTGCATCCTCTTGTTCAGAGGTCACGGAAGCATTTTTAGGAAGGCCGTTCAAAGTGCGTTTCGGCTCGCTGGGCAGAAATTGGCCCAGTTGTCCCATTGTAGAGAGTGGGACGTCCGAAGGAGTGGTCACAAAATGGTGGTTGCCATTGTTGGTGACATCTAGTCTTCGATTCGAGACAAATTGATTGTACCCAGCACTCATTGTTGTGCAGAGTGTCCCGGTGTTTATATAGGTAACTTTATGTATGTGGATGGTCCAATGTCCAGGTGATTACAACACGTTTAAATCAGCGTCGTGCTAGTGCAGTAGAATCGATGACAGTCAGAGAGGAGATGTACAACATTGACACCCAATGTATACAGGTACATGTAGAACAAAACAATAAAAGTTATTTAGACAGTATTTGGAGATGGAATGGTTCGGGAAATTTGGTTGTGGATTCCCACCGATCCAGTATAGGTTTGATCTAAACATTCCAAGTATTACATGAGTGAGTCAAGTTTGTCCACAAACAATCCCAATGAAACAAAGACTAACTCTGGCATCGACACAGTGCTGGTTCACTGGGAAGAGTTTGCACTGTGCATTGAAGAACATTTCCATGCTCGAGAAATGTTTAATCGCAAGCCACAAGGCAAACCAATGGGTCATCGGTAGCACCACAGTCCCATACAATGTCCGTTGATACGACGGTTGCGGCACTGTTCCTCCATTGTTTGCTCAAAACGATGGTCGGACTCGGTCCAAGTCCAGACTGGAACATTCCAGTGTGGGTCTTGTCCTAGTTGTTGGAGCAGTCTTTTCTCTTGTGAGGTGTACATGGGTTTGTTCGAGCGGAGGATTCCCAGTGCTTTTGTCGTGTGGCGGCGCATGAACACAAACATGCATTCGTCTTGGTTGTTTTTGAGTGTGGCAAAGGCGGCATTGAGTAGAGGAAAATCGGTCTCCTCGTTGGACATCATGAATTTGGCAAAGAGAAGGGGGATGTCGTCTACAGAAGCCTCCGTTTGTAAAGGAACAAACCACGATGCACAAAACCCTTTTTGTAATAATTTTCTAGAACATATTTGTACCCTTTCCGATTGCATTTAATGCAGGTTTATTGTATTTATACTATTATTTAAATATGTTTGTGGGCCACTAAAACCAAAAGTGTAGTATAAATGTCCGATTTGGTTCTAGAAAAACGATGGAAGAAGTCGTCGTCACTGGAACGTTGGTCAAGCCGTCGTTTGAACGTTTTGCAATGTGGTCCAAAGTGTTGTTTCTACTGCAACTCATTCTTTTTGTCTATCGCATGTTGACCGAGTACGATTCCAACAAACTGTTTGTTTTTATTTGTACATTTTCCTTGTTTGGAATATGGCTTCCCTTGTGTGGGTATAGCAGTGCTTCCGCTTTGGACAGAACCTGTCTGGCTCTGTTTTCGTGTGTGCAAAGCGGGTTGAGTTTGATAATGTTGTTCAATGTCTGGGAGACCACAATGCATCTGTCGAATCTTAAAGACGGATGTGAACACTGCACACACATTTTTGAAAGTGGAGCAGAGACTTGTCAGTACGGAACAGGACACAACAAAGATTGGTTAAACATCAAACAGGCCGAGTGTCTGCATTTTCCAAGCATGGCAGTAATTGCAGGCACTGCGTTTCTGATGACGTCGATCTCGTGTGCCGGGTGCTGTGCCGCTTTGACGGCGCGCGAAATGCTCAACGACAACCATGTTGTGGCACAAATTATGGAATCGGTGCCAGAGGTCGAAATTTATGAAGGGTTGAATCCGTGTGTAGTGGAGGAGAAATCAAGCGATGTTGTCTGAGTGTACAAGCCTGTGAACAGTTAAAAACATAAATGTGTGTATATAAGCTTTTCATTTTGTACAAACATGTCACGTCTGAGTCGAGCAATTGGTCGCCGTGATAAAGCTATTTCTTTGATGATAATGTTAGAATCCAATCATGAGGACAACAAACCACTGTTTTTGACTTCGGATTTGACACGTCTTCTTCGGGACATACCGGCTGCCAAAATTGGTGCATTGGCGCGTACCAGTGGCAAACTCTCACCAGAGTGGGAAACAATTGCGGTGGTAGCCCGATGTGCCTCAATCGTTGAACTGTGGGACACACCAGTGGGGACGATACAGAGCTACATACCTGTCAAAGACAGTATTCACGTGGACACACTCAAGGGTCAATGGTCACTTTTTAAGGAGGACAACAGCAAAGATGTTTTGGATTACTTGCAGTTGTTGAGTCAAAAACCATTGGATTTTCATGTTTAATGATTTCTACCATTGGGGGGGGGGTCATCGTTGTCCTGTATTTGTTTCAACGTATTCTCGTACAATGCTTTGCCTTTGGCCGTCAGCAACAGCAATTCCTCCAATGTGGGTAACATAAACGGTTTGTTGTCCAGGGTGCGAGCCGCCGTCCATCCTAGTATTGCGCCGGCTGTGAATTTCAGCATCTGGTGGGTGCATTGTGGGGGGTTTTGTAAATAGTGCGTTTTATCATTTTTGGTGGGGTTGTCAAGTATGCAGCACATATTTTGTTCTTTGGAAGGCATCTCTATTCGCCGTCTCACACCACAGAATGGCTGAATGGGATACAGTGTCCTCGTTCATGACTATGGCCGAGGAGACCCCTTTGGAAGACAATTTCGAGCAATGGTGGCAGGGACTGTGGGTGCCGTTACAGACCAAATGCCTGAACGTTGCTCGGCATCAATACGTCCTCCAACGTGCCCTGCACCGTTACACCCTAGTGGAAGCGACAACATGGGAAGAGTCGTTTGACTCCTTGCGAGAAAAACAATATTTGCAATGGTTGTGCCAGGAAGTCGGTCTGGATGAGGAGGAGTTTCTCCTCTTGGGGTTTAACCATCATCTGAATGCCTGCCGCAAAGTGTTTTCGTCGAGAGTGCGCCAAGAATAAGTACCTTGTTTGCTTTCACAATTCCTGGTACTGTGGAGGACGGGATACACGGCAGCACCTGGTCGGACAGCACAGAATGCACCACAGGGTTTGCAGCAACCATTTTATCCGGCTTGCCACACAACACAAGACCAGTACGACCAAAACAACCAGAGCAGCCACCATTATTTGAAGCCATTGTGGCAAATCGTCAAAGGTAATTGTGCTCATTATATTTTGGAGAGACTTGTCTTTATAGTGCTGTGTATCAGTGCTATGCATCAACCACTTTTTTCCAGTTTCCAGTGGTAGCTGCTGTATATATGTACTATTTAAAGAGTTGTTTGTGGGAGAGTATATATGTTGCGCTCCAAATCTATTTTCTTTGGTATTGTTGGATTGTGTGTGGTGTTGGCCGCGGCCACTCAATTTTGGTTCTACTCTCGAGTAGAGAGTTTCTGTCCCACCACAAACCTTCACTTGGCACCGATGGTCGCCGGTGGGTGTCTGACCAGTTCTTTCGTGGTCAATATGGGTTGGATCGTGTCTCGTCGCAAGCATCTGACTTCAATGGTTCGTATTTTTCTGTTTGCTTGGGTGGTGATTATCTCGATCGGTCTGGTCGCCGTCGGGGCCACGTTCGGGCAGTCAACGCTGTACTCCAAGGTGTGTCCGGAATTGGACCCATCTATTGTGTTTGGAGTGGACATTGGTGCGGTGCAGACCATTTCGGCCGTGCTGTTGATTTTGAGCATTGCCGCCCCTCATGTCTACAAAAAGAAACCAGTACTGGACGAGGAGTTGCTGAAACTGTCGCCAGTGTCTGGTCCAACCTCGTCAAAAGAGTTCAAGTACAAGCCCTTGAATTTTCTAAATCCCAGACAATTTGCGTACGACCAGGCTATTTAAGAGTTGGTACAACTGTAGTCCCGTAATGTCTATAATCCACACTATAAATCTCCTGTATTGTTTAATTTTGATTTCAACCTGTGTTTGTTTGCCCTTCCTGTTGACTGGCACTTCCAAAGTCTGTCGAGAAGACGTCGAGTGTTCCCGATTGCAGACTTGTTTTCAGGGGCCCAATTCGACCCAAGGCCACTGCATCCCTTTCTGGCCCGTGGACAAGACTCTTTGCCACGAACGTTGCCAGACCGAGGCCACGGTGCACGAGAGAGAGTTTTCGTCGCACCAGGCCCAACGATTTGTGTATTTCCCCAAGGTGGACAACGACACCTGTGTGGTCGGGTTTCAGAGTGTGCCGTTGCTGAATCCTAGTGGGGGTGCTCCTGCAAAATTGTCGGGGGTGGTAGTCAGTAGAGAAAATCTTTGGAGAGAGTGGTTTGTGGTAATGTGTAGCGAACCGTAAAGAATGGATTTGTTTTGGGGGTGCAACCAGTGTTATATAAACAGGGGCTGGAATGGAGTAGACCAAATGAAGTTTAAATCGTTTCAAACAATATTGATGTTCATGTTGGGTGTGACGTCGCTGAGTACTTTTCTGTTGGTCTTTAAAACACCGTCCGAGGAATGGCCAATGTGGTCGGACGACGGGGAGGCGGCACCGATCGTGGCGGACGAGGGAGTACGGCTCCGAACGGTGAAGCCTGTGGCGGCGCCACCGTTAGAGACATTGGCACAGGTTCAAACAATAAATACATCGTCAATCTCGAAACCAACTCTGTACGTACTCACGACCGGTGTCCGTCACTTTCAAGCTCCACAAGCGTTCACGACAACGACCGTGATGGGCCAGGTTCAGACGGCCACTGTCGGCCCCACGTTCGACGAGGGATACGGTCCACAAGAATGGCCAGAAGGCGCCAAACGGGTGGTGGATGGCATGGTCACAATTTGGATGAAGATTGCGGCCGAATGTTCCGGCTGGTGCTTTGTGTCAGAGGATGATGCCATCTGGCCGAACGGAATTCCGTCAGAATTACCGTCTGATGGGTTTGTCTCTTTTTTCAAGGAGGCGGTGTGCGCACAGGCAACGGGCGCATATTCTGAGAACTATGACAGTGTTGTTAAAGCAGTGATTCCAGGTAAATGTATGCCGTACGGAGCAGTAGCCTATGCAATCACGGGTAATTTTGCAAAAATGTTATTATCAAACTTGCCAATGTCCAAACCTGTCGATCATTTCTTATGGGAACAGGCCGTGGTGCAAAAGAAGGCCTATGTTAGTCGTCGGTACGTTGTTCGACACAAAAAGGGCAAGTCGTTGCGACAAAACACAGTCAAACACCCTCCACCGAACGCCGACAACCCTGTGCCAATGTTGCATAATAATTCCGGCTATATTCTATACAAGGATGTGGATCAATTGGGGTCAGACATTGGCAAGCCGGTGGCCGATGCTCGTGGGGTTTGTTCAAGAACTCCGTCCTGTGTTGGGTACAACCATATGGGGTGGATGAAATCATCTGTCGGCAACGTGCACAAACGTAAAGGAATGAGCCTGTACGTCAAACGTAAACACTCACTTCAAATGTATCCATCCGAAGCATTTAAACAACCAACAATCGATTGTAATCTAGAATTCAATGGTCCTGTTGACGTTGTTTATACTTGGGTGAACTGGACTCACCCGGCTTATATTGCACAAATGCGAGCAAATGGTATATTTGATGGCGAAACAAAAGAACCCAATATGAATTATGACCGTACGGCAACCAGTGATTCATACAATGAACTTCGCTATTCAATGGCCAGTCTGCTCCAAAACGACAAAAAAGAACAGATACGCAATATTTATGTCGTTATAAATCCTATTCATGGTCCTCCTTCATGGCTAAACATATCGCATCCGAGAATTAAAATTATTCATCACAATATATTGTTGCCTCAAACGCCCACAAACAACGCATGGGCCATACAAACTTGCTTACACCGAATCCCTGACTTGAGTCCATGGTTTCTGGCACTGAATGACGATGTAATTTTGAATCGTCCTTTGAAATTATCTAGTAAGGAAATATCGTGTCCGCGTGGAGAAATAACTCAAACACATTGTCCGACACTTCGAAATACTTGTCTCATGGGTCAGCTTGAAACTCACTTTCAGAAAGAGGTTGACCAAGTGTATAACTACCGTAAAAAAAGCACTTTGGAGTACAGACCCGAAATTATTTTATGGTTGGAGCATCACAATTGGTTGGTGGCAAATGGTCATGCTGTTGTTGCTGTGACCGATTGGTTTGGAAAAATGAATACGAATGGTTGGCGGCATGACCCTAAATGGGTTGGAGAAACGTGGCAGCGAGTCATTGAGAAAGAGGGCCGCAAGACATGGCTCAATTTTCAAGGCCAAGGTATATGGTGGGAATATCCTGAAAACCCGACAATTCGTTCTCTTTTCAATGCATGGATTCACAATCAACATTATCCATTGCATTCTGCCTTCTTTAAAAAAAACCCTCAAACACAACATCCTACAACATCATCGAGTGCTTCTACTTCTGTGACCCCAAAGTACAACCACCATCCACCACCGAAAATAGCCGTCGCCATCCCCACCTACAACCGCGCTGGAACACCGCTCCATACTACGCTGAATAGAACGACAATTGATGTTGTCATCCCGTGGGTGAATTATAGTTCTGGTTATCACGAGAATGAAAAAGTTCCGTTCGATTTTGGAGAACCACTGTTTAACATTGTTTCTACAGTCGGTTTAAAACGTCCGCCATGGTCCGAAATATGTTGGACCGTACGTTCTATACTTTTTTACGGTTCTCAGTATATTAGAAATGTATATATTGTGTACAATTCTTATAGACATGCTGCTCCAGATTGCCATTTTGGCGATAATGTTATATCAATGCCACAACAAGTATTTCTGAAAGGTACGATATTAGAAGGGTTAAGTTCACCAAAACCACATGCTGTATTTCCGTTTTTTCACCGCATTAAATCATTGAGTGACTATTTTTTGTTCTCAATGGATGATATATTCTTATTGAAACCGTTCGATTTGGACACTTTTTATGATAGTAATTCACAACAAATATTAACTCATATGACAGGTGGTATACGAGGCATTTCTGCTGGTTCTTACGAAAGTAATATGGCATTGGAAAGAATATTTGGACGTCCTGGACAGTTTTCGGATGGATTGCATGTGCCTTTTCTGGTCAAGAAAAAGAGTCAAGAAGATATGATGCATTCATTGCCCTTTTTATTTTCCAAGTGTTCTGAGCCAAAATACTTATGTGATTTTGGCATACAGTATCAAACATTAATACAGAATTATATGGTTTTGTCTGGTACAGCAAGGAACAGTGCAGCTACTATTGGATTTTCTGAAATTCATACCGATGAACAGACGAATCTCAAACAGGCTTTGCATGTTTCTGCTACATGGCTAAATGTACAGGGAACGGGAGTTTCTGACGAATATGGTGGCACCAAGAGTGCACGCATTCGGCTTAGGACAGTTTTTGATAGTTGGTTGATAAAACAACCGTTTTATCACGTCAGCAAGCCCAGCCCGAAAATAGCCGTCGCCATTCCCACCTACAACCGCGCTGGATATGTTCAACTGTGTGCCACCGCCCTGAACAAGACAATCCATCCCAATGACGTCTGGATCTTCGACGATCATTCTACCGAGTATACAGCGGGCGATTTGCAGAAATGGTTTGGTAGTCACTCTGTCCAACGAAATGCGAAACGCTTCAAGGCCGACAAACAGGCCCGACATATTTTGGAGTGGTTTGTCGGCACCGATTACGACTGGTTGATCACGCTCGATTCGGATTTAATTGTGCGACCGGATTGGCTCGAATTGTTGCGTGGGATGCTGCCCCACACACAGGGTGTCATGTCTTTGTACCATTCGGGCAACCCCAACCATCCAACTCTGCATTGCGACCCAAATTTGTGCGAGATGAAATCATTGGGGAACGCCGGTGTGGCCTGGTCCAAGGTGCTGGCGAAAAAGATGTTGGTGGACATGACTCAATCGGACGGGTTTGACTGGGGATGGACGGAATGGCTCCGAAAGCAGAAGATACCACAGTACGCCGCCAAGGATTCGCTGGTGCTGCACGTCGGGATGCACGGAACGTGGGGCGCGGATTCAAAGCGGGAAAAGTCGGTGGGGTTTCCAATGGACAAGTTGTCACCGGATGTGCGTGGGAGAGCAGAACTGTTTTTGAAAGGGATGCAGTAGCATTTAAACAGGGGTTACCCCCAAATCAATGTCTGGTAACTCGATGTTAAATGAAAATCGGATGTTAAACCCAGGCTACAGAAATAGTATAAATAATGTGAATAAAAATGTAGACATGTTAGCTGTCATTGTAGCCATTGCAAGCTGTATTGCTTCTAATTTGTTGATTCGTAACACAGCCGAACAGTATACATACAATGTGTCGTTCATTTTGCTCATGATAGAATGTCTAAAATTGTTCATTTGCGCATGCGTGACACGCTGCATTAATCGTGAACAGCCATTTCAAGTGCGGTGGGGGTTTATCGTCAATGCTGTACTGTATTCGTTGGTGAACTTCTTAACGTATCGAATCACATCCATGCTTGAACCGTCTATCTATTCGGTCTTGATTCAACATAAATTGATTTGGGTGGTTGTATTCTCTCTGATTTTACTGAAAAAGTCGTTCAGCGTCCAACAATACATTTCATTAATGGTCGTTTGTTACGGATGTATGTTGGTGAAAATGTCCAACATTGATGGTGATATTTCTGCTACCGCCATTTGTCTCGTTATTATTCAGGGCATTTGTTCGAGTCTGGCTTCGGTCTGGATTGAAAAGATGATGAAAGTCGAAAATCGGCCGCAAGTGTCGGAAGACGAGTCCAAACAAAAGTTGTACTGGTTTTTATCCGACTCTTTTCAGATGTACATGTTTGGCATCCCTATCTATCTTTTTGGTTCATTTTCGTCAAAACAAGACATAGATATTCCCATGAGTTTGGGTTTTGCACTGGTCGCGGTCGGCGTTTTGCAAGGATTATCGTTGGGTGCTGTTTTCGTGTATCACTCATCTGTTGTGCGTTCGTTAGTTGCAGCCATTGTCATCGTGTTTTTAGCGGTGGAACATCAATTATATTCCGTGGAAATTGTTTCGGGCATCGCGTTGGTTGTTTTAGGAGTGATAGGCTGGGTGTATTAAACAAAAACATTTAGAATTGAAAATATGTTTTTATTTATTTTTTAGTTTGTGAGCACAAAAATAATAGTCGGGGTCGTAAAATCCCGGTGTAATTGTATATCCTGCAAAATCTTCCGGAGTATTAATTAGATGTTGTGTAGGGCCTTTGTATATATGTTTGGAACGCTTAGGTTGTGCGGCGTGCCGAACATCGCCTATAAAAAGCGCTTTGGAAGCGACTCTTTCTAATTCTCGGATGACAGATTTCGTATAATCGATGTCCTTAAAATAGCCACACACATTATTCATAATCACAATGTCAAATGAATTATCTGCAAATGGTATGTTGTGTGCATACGCCCGAAAGACAGCATTATTCAACATCTGGTGATGTTTTAAGACCAACGATTGAGACGCATCGAGGCCGACATAAACATTTTCAACATGTTGCGCAATATAACCTGCGCCGCACCCTACTTCTAAAATTTCATCCGTGTCGCAAATATCGAGCGTTTCTTTCATACGCGCCCATGCTAGCGCCGGGTCAAATGCAGTCCCTTCGTAACCACTGAGCAACTGAAGGTCGTTTGTCGCCACGGTCCCTTTTTTCTGCCATATATGTTCCCATTCCGATAAAATTTCAGTGGAAGAAATACCTTTCACATAGGGTATAGTTCTGAAAATGCCCAGAGCGCGCGGCACCGCGAAACATTCGCCTTGTTTTGCTTCGTCTTCCGGTGTAGCGAATGCATGATATACAAAATCAATCTCATGGACTTTCAAAAAGTCTTCGGTAATTATCAGAGGTGTAATCATCGCTTTGTCGACGTGTTTATCTTTAGAAACGAGTGTCAAGCGTTGTTGTTCGTTCATTTTGGGTACACGCTTATAACTTGCACATTCTTTGTCCGAAATGATTCCGACAATCAGCTCCACACCATCTTCTATATGCTTTAAACGTTCAAAATGTTCTCTATGTCCTTTGTGATAAAAATCAAATACACCGTCGGCAAAAATACGCATTATTATATTATTATTATGATATATAGTATATATATCTATATACATGCAAAAAAAAAGGATTTGATAAGAAAAAGACACAACCCTACTCTCTGTCTTCCCCCCAACAATTGCACCACTCGTCAGGGATCCCAGCTTGTTGGCAAGTTCTAGTCATCGGTATTTTGTCCATAAAGATGTTGTATTTTTTTTGCTCGGTAGCCTTTTTGATGGTGCCGGCGGCAGGCCTCCATGTTTGTACGTTGGCCAACGAAGCGATTGATTTGTAAAAATCAAAATGAGTGATAATAGCATTGGTATTGTGTTTCAAATATGTTTCAACGTTTGGGTGTTTTTGAAGAAATGGTTTGGGAACAATCATTTCAAACACAGGGTTGCGATGTTCAAATTCTCCCGCCAAAAAAATATTTATCGGTGAACCATGTATGCCGTGGTCAGAAACGATGCAAAATATTGTGTTGCTCATGAGACCATCTCGGTCCCAATCACGCAACAGTGTTGCCAATGCGTTGTCCATTTGTTTTGCACGCATTCTTTCCGAACTATGCGCAACATTTGGAACAACAATGGCCACATGAGACCCAGTTTTGCTATTTTTTTGCAAACCGTTGTCCCTCAAAAATAAATCAAGATACCGCAACGATTTCATGTAACAATATTCATCCCAAGCAAAACCACCAACCATGTCAGTCAAATCGGATTTCCAATTTTTGTTATAGTAATTTCCAGCAAACAATTTATCGACATATCTTGAACCAGAGCTGTCAAAAGGATAACCCATGAGACCATAGGTATATTCCAATATCCACGAAGTTTCGAAACCTGCTTGTTGAAAATGTTTGAGAATATGACTACTGTCACACGATTTATCATCGCAATACATTCGTTTCATGTTTGGAGGTGAATTGTATCCATTGGCCCAATAATTTTGAAATGAAAAGGTTCGACTGTTCAACGATTTCAATACTGTTTGAGTTTCTGTGTATAACGATTGGTATTGCCTATATGACATACCATCAATTTGTAAAACAACAACGTTTGGCCTGTCTTCTTTTAATTGCTTATTGACCGTGGTGGGATAAATCAAATGGTTCAACTCTGGCTGGCCGCTTCGCTGGTTGTCCATGCACTTGGCATACACCCATTTCGTCCCACGATTAGCGGCCCAATTGATGTTGATACTTTTGGCATTCATCAATTTGGTATAACCTTTGTTTTTATCGATACTGTATTCGACATGTTGACATTTGTCGATGTATATCAACGGATCTCGGGGTTTTTTGTAGATAAATCTGCGGACGTTTCTGACACTGTTATCAAAAAAACGTATGATGCTTTTTTCCGTTTCCCAATCAGTAATTAATCTACCGGGTTTAATGCATTCTGAAAGTTGTTTGGTGCTGCATTCTTTCACGGAAGATACCAAGCGCAAGTCGAATTCCGTGTGTTCGCTTAGTTCATAGGGCTTCATAGGTTTATGGTCTTTAACGTGTGGCACTGAACGCAACATTGTCGCATTCGATTCGCTCTCCCAGTGATCGTGCCATAATTCTTGGGTTTTGCGGTCATTAGGCGGATGATGCCGGGCAGCCCACACCAATATAACACAGATAAAGACACCGGTCAGGACAAAAAAAAATTCTTTAATACATCTCATTTTATAGTGTTTACAACGATATATATATATACTCTGACATGTAACCACTCTCTGGATGTACAGCTGTGACCTGAGACGAATTTTGGAAAAAAGATGACCATCTTCTGTAATGCACTGTAGCTGAACTGGTGCCCTTTTTTGTTGACTTTTACCCTGTGCATTTACCGTTCTCATCCAAGTACCAGTGATTCCATTTCTTAGAACGTGCAATTTTAGCAGCATTTCCTTTGATCCAATTGTTCAATATGACCATTGCTCGAGGAAATTTATTTTTGTCTCTGTAATAAAGACCAGGCGCAAACAACTGCCAATCTAACCATTGCATATTCAAATGTGGTTCTTTTCGAATCAAACTATTCAGCATCAATTGTTCCGAACCTGAATCATTCATTTCTTTGCCTTTTTTAGCAGCAGACATTTTATTCTGAAACATTGTTAGTAATTTGGTCCATACACTTACAGTTGGTTTTGTTGGGCGCAGTAGTTGAAAGCCGCCTTGTAATATTTTTTGAGGATGTGGCCCGTCGCTCATTGTAACCATATCACCTTTTGTGTTTAAAACTACATCAGATGGATCTTTCAACCACACAGCATCTGATTCCGTCAGCCAAATTACGATGTCATTTTTCAGTAATTGAAGCAACAGTTTTGTTCTAAACAACATAAAATCATAGTACGCATATTGACCATACGTCAAATCTTTGGGAGTTTCGTAAAGTTCCAGAACAATATTTAATTCAGAGTCAAACTTAAAAAGTTGGTCATAAGCATTTTGATCTGTTGTGATAAACATTGTTTTTTCAAGAACTCCAGGAAATGAACGAACATTGCAAATCCAAGATTTGGTCATTTCGACATAACCATGGTTTAAAAGTTGAACATTTACAAAAGCATGTTTTGATTGCATGATTTTTCCCAACTGAATATAGTCGGTTTTGGTTCCACCGTCTGGTGGAAAGGACGGGGTTGAGTCGGGTAGGGTTGGACTACATGTTTTACAGCAAAAATCCGAACACACACACGTGGCTTTCGACTTGACAAGGTTCAAATGTGTATTCACACATGCTTCCATTCTGTCTTCCAATATGTAACCCCACACTGGTACCCACTTATCTTTTCTGAGTTTGAACTGTGGAACACCTTCCAAGAATTGCAGCTGTTTCTGTCCATTTTTCATTTCGTACCGATGCATTGGGTCGTGGCGATAATTATTGTCCACCACACCCAAATCCAGTACTGATTTGCCATTTCTGTCCAGAGTTAGCGTCCCCGGGGCAAATTTTGCTCTGATGTTTTTTGCTGCCAATCGCTCCAATACTTTGGTGTGGCCATAATCAATGCTATTATCACACGTCCCATCTTTATGCCCAGGCCCGTACCCCCAGCAAGGATAAGGTTTTCCCACTGCGGAGTGCGAATAGTGTCCTAAAAGGACCATATCATTTGGTTCGGTTCCTTTGACAAGTTCAGGTGTCCAAACGTCAGATGCCAATGCTTGATTCCAAAAATGTGTAATATCTTCCAACGCAACAAGACTCAGCAAAGCAAATGGCCATGACGACCGTGGTGGGTTATAAACAAACCACAGTTCGTGTTCACTAAAGATATCCAAATGGTCCTGCACAAGTTTTGTTATATTTTGTATCATAAAAGCGTCACTGTCCATAACAAACACTCTTGCAGTACCCGAACGTCTCATCCAGTCACGAAGGACATACCATCTATCAAAATATACCTTTTGATTCATAGGTGCGCGCTTTGGCCATGGCATCTCTGAAGATGCCATGGAGTACAAGCCCGAAATATCTACAACTTCAAGACAATCGGCTCCGCTGATAGGGTTCTGTTTGACATTGGACAGTATAACAACTCGGTCGTTATTTGTGCACATGAATGGTATTGTTGCTCGACTCACTTGATTCATCTGATAGTCGATTCCTGTTAGTACTATAGGTATAGGATGTTTATCGTTTTTTGGCGCTAATTTTTTTTTGCGGAAACTTATTTCCTGACCTTTTCCTCCTTTGTTGTGTATGATTTCAAACCCATTTGCTTTCAACCCATTCAAAACATTGATGTGGCGAGTTTTGTCTTCAAAGAAACGCTGATGAAATTCAACAAGCAATTGATCCATGGGGAACCATTTTTTTTGAATACAATGTTCAAGAACATCGTATTCAGAACCTTCGATGTCAATCTTCAAGATGTCAAGATGTGCATGACCAAAATTTTGCATCCAGTTTTCCAAAGAATTCACAGGTACCTCGATGGTTTCGCCTAACCCATCGTGTTTCCCTTCGCGCATTGACACGTAATTGGTATTTTGTGGTTTCGTAAAAGTAAGCACATCCTTTTTTATACCCAATCCTTCAGGTGTGAAGTGAAAGTTTTGGCCAAGATTCTCATTTGAATTGACGTATTTAATGCTTTTGGGTGTTGGATCGAATCCCCATACTTGCAAACCAAATCTTTTCATGATACCTTCGTCCCACGAGGTATCTTCACCTAGGCCAACACTGTAAACGACTGACTCAGCAGTTATTGCCGCAGAATCGTAAGTCCACCCACCGTATTCGGTACCATCTTTAACCAATTTAGGCACGACATTTTGAACTTTTTTTTCAGGTGTTCTTTTTGGTTTAAGAATACCAAGATGTCGTGAAGGTGCCGTATCTTCTTTGATCACTTCGAAGCTGTCCAACACTTCTTTGTAAAAAGAACGCTCCCAGTCATGTATCAACACGACACCATTTGGAGATAACAGATGATTTCGAAGAGTGGAACGAGCACAATCCACTCGTGCACGTCCATCAACGATAACAACATCATACGTTGCATGATTGAAATGAGTAGGCAAATCTACATATTCTTTAAAGTCTTTGTAACCACCATCGTTCTTTCCATCCCACGAGTGTTTGGCACTATGAAAATGGACATTTGACAATTTTTTAGTGTACTCTTCCATTTTAGGAATCCAGTCAACGTTGTGTTCAATTGTGTCCCAACTTTTGACATATTTACTAAAGAATAATGTTGAACCACCTGAACCCCACTCCAAGACACGAGTTTCTGAATTAAGCAAGTCACATACCAGTTTAACAGAAGAAGACGCCATCATAATTGATTTTCCAGGAATGAATTCAGTTCTTTTTGTCGCATCGATGTTTTTTTGATAAGTCTTCCAACATCCCAATTCAACATTTTGTATAGAATTTCCATCCCATCCATATTTGACCAAATCTGGAGGAAAGTTCATGCTCACTTTCGTGGCCAAATCAAAGTCACGGCCCTCTGTTCTGCTGAAATGTTCGCCCTTTTCACGCATGTGAGCTGCCAACGTTTTCTGTTCAGGCAAATTCACGTACAAAGTGTACAAATCGTGTTGTTTGCAAAACCAAATGAAATATTGTGTCCACATGTGGCGTCTGTCTAAATTGTCCAACCAGTCCGACGTAATCAATCCCGGTGTTTTGACATCAACAGTAGTCGTATCGACCGAATCAATCCAATTCAAAAAGGCGCGCCATTGTTTCCAGTGTGGTGAAAAGCCAATGGAACCAACTAAACGATACAAGAATGGCTTGTGATTATTGACTATTTCCATCTGTTTCTGTGGTTTTTGTGACACAAGTGTCTGTCTTTGAAGAGAAATACCGGCCAAATCATTGCGTTCTCCATACGTTTGCCACGCTTGCTTGAGCCATTTATACCATTGCGGCGACACTTCAATGTCGTCTTCCAGAATGATTGCATGCTGGTTCTTTTGTGGAGACCATGCGCCGAACCATGCGTTTCGTAGTCCGTTGTTTTGTTCAGGTACCTCGATAGTTACGTCGCCATGTGAAAAGTCAAAGGATTTTGCTACTTTGATACAAGCGCGGTTGTCGTCTGAGTTATCAATATGAATATAGAGTTCTACTCTATCGCCAGCATATTCTGCCTTTTCCAGCGAGTCCAGTAATCTTTGTAGCGATTTTGCTCGGTTCATAGTGAGGACGTTGATTTGAAATGTTCCCATTGATTTAGCCCGGTCTTCGTTTGATACAGCGGTTGATACAACAGGGGCACCTGCCATACTAGCCGTCAGACTTTTGTAATTGGGGTTTACCCAAATACGATTACCTCGTTGTTCGCGAACATAGTTAAATCCTTTAGACAACAATAAGTCCTCGATAAGAAGGTCATTCGGATTGCGTTCGATAATCATAACGTGGACTGGAATATCCCAGTCCATCGATTGGAGAACATCATATTCTGCACCCTCCACATCCAAAGACCACAAATCGACCTTCGAAACACCTTTTAATAAAACAGACAATCGTTCGCACTGTACTTGAGACGTGACGTCGCCAAAACGGTTGGATTTTTGATGTCTATCGGACATATGTTCACGTATTCCGGCTTCCGCATTTATCCCTGAAAATGTAACCATTTTGCGTTCAGAACAGACGGCATTGTGGAACAAACGGTTTTTCGGCCTGTTTTTCTTCAATTTTTGGTAAGAAGGAATCGATGCTTCGATGAGAGTACCGCTCCAACCAAGAGTCTCTTCAAAGAATTTAGTGTTGCTGTATGTAATGCCATCCAATGCTCCCATCTCCAGGTATACACCATTTCTTTGCTGTTTGAAAAACATGTTGAATAAAACGGAATCCTCGCCCTGTTGAGAGTAAAACTTACATGGAAAATAATGTTGGCTTTTGCAACTGTCACGTCCTTCGCGTGTTTCTTTACCACTATACTCTTTCAAATCCTGCAAATACTGAGACGCAGACGCACAATCCACATGCTGCTTATTTATTGGGTTGTCGCAGAAAGAGGCCATGAGTACTGTTTTGCTGTGCATTTTATATTTTTCATATGGCGTGGTTCGAAGACTATTCGGAATGTTTTGCTTTTCGGCGAGGGGTTTCAAGTTGTCAGGGGTTTTTCGTTGTAAAACCTGTGAAACACGATTCATGGATGACTTCATTTCAATTGCATTGTAATTTAACCCAAGAATATATGCAAGTCTTGCATAACACAGATTCATATTAGTAGTATCCATAAATTCAATCACCTTCGTGTTTGGATGGGACGCCCAAATATTTAATAACCCCGCGCCATGTGGAGCAATGACCGTGTGGGCATTTCTAAAATTTTCAAGTTGTTGTTGAACAGATGGAAGGTGGCTGTCATCGTGTACAACAACATTTGGGCTAATTTGCTTTGCTGCATTTAATATATCCGCCCAGTTTGACTGGGTTCTGCTTTTGGTTCTCTTCACAACCAACACGTGTTTATCTTGCTGATTATCTGGCAGATACGATCTTATTTTTTTTTGCAACCACATAATTTGTTGCGGAGCTGGGTTGCCGCATTTTCCTAACTCTGGTATCAGCAATGTCTTCGCGAAAATTGTGCCAGTGATAATTTGATGTTCTTGCACTCCAACGACTCTCAGCCATTCAAGGACAAATTTCGTTTTTGCCGTGACATGGATTTTATACGTCTCAATATTTTGCACATACGCCAAACCAACCAAAGCTTCACCAACAAAATGCCACGTTGCAGAACCCCATTTCATGGCTAGAGTTATTACTTTGTCGTATTTCGGTGCGTTGTCTTGGCGCTGCGCGACAAATTTTGAGTTTTTGTCGATGTCACAACCACCGTTACGAAAAACAAGACAATTGTCAGAGTCCACAACCAGCCCTGAGGTATCACATGCTGCATTTTTAATAGTTGCAACACGTTGATGTGAAAAGTCTTTTCCCAATGCCGTTATTTTCTGGTCAAAATTAGCTTGTTGGTACGACGAAACAATTTCTTTGTAAGCAATGCGGTGATTTTTCGTGAGGGCGGATAATAAATGACTGTCCATAGACCATTTGGAAGGATTATTTGGCGGATACACCTCCAGGCCGGATTCTGACGACTCAATGCCAGCATCCCAAATATATTTTGACGGTGCATACTCGGAACATGTAGATGTGTCCCTACTAACCTGTTCAGCGCGTATCCACGCTTCAATCTTTGCGGCAGCTTTCTCCAACTCGCCCTTCAACAATTTTGCCTCGTGATGCTGCACTGCATACCGTGTCCCATGTTTATGCGTATGATGCTTGACAGTCCAATCCATCATCTTGGTAGACCTTTGAGGGCCATACACTTTTGAAATCCAATCGTCAACCCACCACGCTGAAAACACGTCGGGGTAATAGTGTTCAAAGACATTCAGATGCGTGCGATGCACCATATCGTGCGTCATAATGGCAGTATTTCCTTCACGACAATTTGGCCCCACCATACCCACATTCGGAGGGTCGTACGACGCCAATTTGGCGACAGCTATCGACACCCAATCGGACGTCACAAACTCGGAATCGTCGTTTATTCTTACCAAATATTCAGCTCCGTCGTTGAACGCCGCGCGCATCATCGGATTAAATGGGATTTTCTGTTCAGGGACTTCATAAAAACCAATCTCCACTGGAAGCCAATCAGGTGTTTTTACGTTGTCTCGATTGCGCAACCAAAAGTGGTCGTCGTGGTCGGCCGCCAAATACAGACGAAAATCATATTTAGAACGGTCGGAGGTCGATATCGTCTTTTGTATGGAGGGTATTAACAGATTTTGGAGAGCTGTATCGCCTAATGAACGCCAGTTTGATTTGGAATGCGTCGCAGCACAGATGGCAATCATGGGTTTCGTGACCGTCAGGAGGTGCGGTGGATCTTTCGGTGGTGTAACGGTCAATTCATCTAAGTTCGTGGACGGTTCAACACTTCTGAGGTTTGTGGACGGTTCAACACTTCCGAGGACTTCTTCCGCCGACGACCGCAACATCGTCGTATTCGAGTCCTCCTCCCAGTGCACGCGCCCGTGCCAGATTTCCTTGATTTTGCGACGACTGGGAGGGTGGTGCCGCGCCGCCAACACAAGCACGAGACAGATGCAGGCAGAACATAACACAAATATGGTGTGGAGTTTGAGGGGCATTTACACACATGGGTTCACTCGTATATACTCGGTTTCAGTCATTACCACTGTTACAACAGGATTTTACCACTCATCTCTACAGTATTGGTGGGCTACAGCCGTTCCTCCCAGTCCTCGTCGTCCGAACCGTCCAGAGTCAGTACCAACTCCTCCGCCGTCATCTCGTCGTAGAGGTGCATCAGATCCGTCAAGGAGTTGCGGGTGGGAATGCCGCGAAGTCGCCAAAGCACCACGTAGCAGCCCAGCCCCACCACCGCAAACGGCAGGACGATGACCACCAACAATTCGACGAGATGGTGGCTCAAGACTATCATGATGCACACCGTCGCCGTCGTCGCCCAGTAAAACACTGGAGGCGCTATCAGCCCCGTGTCCAGGCAGACATGCAACCCAATGGCCACCACAAATAACACACACTCGAGCACCGCTGGCCACGACCACTTTTCCTCCAAATGTTCCACCACGCGCAACAGGGTCATCAACACCACTGGGATCGTCGTCACGTACTGCAAGTCTGCGATCGGCAAACGCAACGTCATGTACTGGATCAACACCCAAAAACAAATGCACGTCAAATGCACGTGGGCGCACCAGTCAGTGCTGTCTTGAATGATGACAAAGCAAGCACAGATGGCCACCGTCGCAATGACCACCGTTATGAACAGACCAGCCATTACGAAAATAATCAACACGTTCACCCACTCAAACCCGTCCGCCAGCAACAACACACAGATGACCAAATGGACCACCGACCAGACCAGTGTGGTCCATCGTTCCGATTCCGACAACCAATCCCGCCGCACCAAACGCTGCAACTGAAAAAATGTCACCGCACAGATCGACATCAACGACAAACACATGCCCACAATCGGCACAAAACGAACAGGAGTGTCGTAGACAGTGCCCAACAAAAACCAACTGTAGCTGAACAAAATGTATAGCACAAAGACAAAACGGTCAAACAACATGGTTGTAACCACATACAAAATGGTTTAAATAGCATAAGTACCAAATATGATAATGTGGATTTCAATTTCTACCATTTATGCACCGACTTTCGCACCCCCATGGACATTCATACATTAAAGAAGTCACTCTTTAATGACATCCCCCAGCCTCTCTCCTTTTTGACCGACCATGGGATGGGCGAGTCGGGTCTCCCGGTCACAGCGAGGGCATTTGGTTCATCCGTGTTCTTTTACACCGAAACACAGAAATGGACGGTCCTCACACCAATCTGCCCTGTGGTGAGCTCAAGTGTCAACTCGTTCACCAGCCCGACACACACACTGACGGTGCAACCCCCTTCGGAATGGACGGACCGAATGACGACCCAATTGCGAGCAGCGGCGGCCATTGCGTACGAACAGCAACTGTTGCCCCTAGCCTGTGCCGCTTTTGGCACATTTGAAGAATTTTGGTCCGAGTGTCGGAAACCAAAGATGTTGACCATTGAAGCCCCGGCCTTTTCTCGACGAGGTCGTCACAAACAATTTATCAATCTGTTTCACAACGGTACCGAGATTACGGGTCGGGTGTTGCTGCAGCGCCATTCCAGTGTCCGCATCTCGGTGCAGTGGTCCCTCTCTGAATCGGAAGAGAGTGGAGAGTTTGGATGGCGTCCACATTTTTCGGGTGGGATGAACGTCCATCGTTTTGGTGGTGATCCACCCGCCCTTCGACGACCGTGGTCTTGGGGCACCATCAACCCCACTACGTTGGCGATGCCACTGCACGACTCTTTTGTTGTGAAAACGCCCGGGCTTTCGGTGGAATCGGTGGTGGGGAACGTGGTCACCGTGGACCGCCATCGGAAACCGACCTTTGTGGCGGCCATCCAAGCACTGCATGTGTTGGCGGGCAAAGCACCCTGGGACGGCACCATTTGTGTGGTGGGCCCCAAAAAAGTTCGAACTGGACACATCATTGTGGCCTCCATTCTACCACAAATTGAAGGAGGGCAGATATCTTGGTACACGCACAAACTCATTGTGTCCAAACCAATGGAACCAGCTGCCAAGCGACATTGCCAGGGATTGTAAAAGTCATAAGGAGAAACGAGGATCTATTTATTCTATATATAACTAGATATGGTTCATATCAAATGTGTCTTCTGGGATTACACTTTGGTGATTACCATGAGATTATTTGTTTGAACATGGTGGTACTTGGGTTACTCACGTTTGTAGTCATTGCCACCATGTGGATATGTTGTTGTCCATGTGCAACATTCAACATCTGTTGCAAATCCGATAAAACTTATGAAAAAAAAAGTAAAAAGAAGAGAGCACTCACACTCCCATTGTTTCAAAAGAATAAGAAAAAAAAGGCAAATCGGCCTCTTTTATTATAACAACATGCATACCCCAGCCAAAATAAAGAAAAAACAGTTTCATTTATGTGTACCCGAAAATATATTGCTAATTCCTACTAAATCATAGTAAAGGTTGTTGTTCCAGATTTCTCTTCTTTCGACCCTTTGAATTACTACACAAACACAACACAACTCCTATCATCAATATGACCAAGAAGCCGGCTACAATGCCTATATAGAGAGTTGTATTTCTATTGTCATTGTTAGCCTCAAAGGACGTGACATTCAGAGAACATCCATAACCAAGACGGTTTAATATAATCCTCGAATTTTTGTCAAAATGTGGTGTACAACGTGTTTGCGCGTGTGACATTAAAAAACCGCTGCTGTCTTCATGACTAAAACTAGATCCAGAGTTATATTGACGAGGGTTATACATCTGTATATGATCTATGTATACACGATCGCCCAGATTACCGGTATAACGACCATCTTTCACAACTCTTTCGCCTGTATCATCGCGTAATAACAGATCAAAGTTTGATGGCCACGCTGTTTTATTGCTATCTATTGTAGACATATATCCAACACCATGCAGTACTTCGTGTATCATGGTGGACTTTAAATCGTAATAAGAACCCGGTTTGCTTCCGCATGGGCCATCCCACCATTGAAAACGAGGGTTAAACTGTACCTTGAACGAATTGGATGGTATCCAAGAATCAATACCCCACCTAAAATAAGTCCATGTACTGGCCAATGTATTCGATGATAATTCACCCCATGAAACACTATAATCAAGCGTTGGCATATTTACACATGCTGACCGGAGTTCAGACACTACTTGGTCTATAATTGGTGTCAAATCGGTCTTATTATTTGAAATGGAAGACCGAAGACCATGATTCGGGATAATGTAATCAATCTGGAATGTTCTCATTTACTTGTACTAAATTAGTTAAATAGTTCATAAACACACATGTGGAAGTCTGACCACATAAACAGTATATATGTATCTCTGTCGTCCATCCACATGCGCACCGAGATTCCGTACCATTTCTTAATCCTTTTCCCGTTGAGTTGGCTTGCAAATTCGCTAGACCATGAGCCATACAACTCCCTCCATCGAGTGGGGACTACCATTGTTGCAAGGACACCCTTCAACACCATAGATTTGCGAAAGCATGTGGTGGAGGGTTATTTCCGATTGAGCAGCACGACTTCTCCAGAGGATGGTGTGTAACAGTCCTTGTTGTTCCAAGGTGACTGGTTTCGGAGTTTGGTTTCGGAGTTTCGCTGCCCACCCACCCCTTCTCCCCATCCTCTCCTCCAACTGTTAGCAATACCACATGGCGGGTTTACACCATCGTATTACAGGCAATAGTCGTGTAGTAATCGAACCATTTACGATGGTGGTACCCGTGGCCATCCGAAACAAGTCGAAACGCCGCCAACAAGTTAGATCGATTCCTGTCCAAAAACACGGAAGGTTGATCTGTTACCACAGTCGGCGGTGGCGTCACGAACTCTCGTCGGAACAACGAAGCACCCTCGACCGACATCAGTTGCAAGAGTGGGAAGCGACTCGAAACCGGTTCATCGGTAATTGCATTGAACAGGAGGACGGACGCCTCAAGATAGTCAAGCCGGACGTCGTTCAAGTTGAGAATCATGGCCGAACCGTTTTACAAGGATGGTCTAATGATCCAGACGAATACGAGATGGTATTACCCAAGGATGTCGTTGTAGTGTATCGCGATACTCCTTTTCCTCCTGTTCCCGCACCACCGCCCGAGGTGCCGACTGAGGCAAACTACATGTCGTTCATCGAATCATCGTCGACATGTTTGTGTGATACATGTATCAAAAAATAAAAATTTGTTTAAATGATTTACTCGTACCAAGCTAAGTGGTTTGTCGTCCTATTGAAGTCTGACGTAGCAATTTTTTCTTCTTTTTTTTACCTGGCCCACGGGAAGCCAACACCAAACCACCCACAACCATTGCTACTGATGTCGCTGACACTTTTGTTTCGTGATTATCTTTATTTCTTTGTTGTTCTTGCTGTCTTTTTTTCGATTTTTCTTTTCTTCGCTTTGCTTTTGCTTTTTTCTTGGTCGACCCTTTTCTGTATTTGGTCTTTTTGGGATTCTGTTTGCGACCTCGGGGCTTTTTGTCTCTGTTGTGGGAACATGGATTGCACGTTTTTAAAGCTTGTTCTTTTGCATTTGTCAATTTGTAAAAATTCTCTGGACAACCATGTTTATCACTATGGTGCTTTAATGCATGTTGGCGATATTTACGTTTGACATCTGCACAACATGCATCATGTATGTCATCCACATGCTCGTGAATATTTGCACGTCCAGAACCAATAACTGCCGCACCAATTACTGCAACTTTGGATGCTTTCCCACCTTCGGAATATTGAAATTGACGAAAGGACATTTTGTTCACACCATTGCTCTTTTATATCCTTAAATTTTAGAATGAGCCAACAACAGTCAAAGATGGCACTACCCACATTTCGTCCTCCATTTGACCGTATATATAAACTTCCTTTGACACCACACATGACAAGTGTTCAGCTCTGGGCACCACCACATCTCTCTCCCTCCACCATTGCACAAAAAGTGGAAGAATGGAGGAGGGCCAATCCAACCCGTCCATGTTTTACACGTTTCCTTCAAGACCATATCGATTCGACCTGGCCCGTTTTATGGCACCTCAAAACTCCATTTACCATCGTTTTGTACCATGATTCGACTTTCGGGGTCGACATCCAAACGGACGAACCTATTTGTGCCATCTGCCACAGTGTGTTACGGGATGGTACCGAAAAAATGCCCTGCAATCATGACTTTCACACCATGTGCATTCACCGCTGGCTGCAATATTCGTCGACCTGTCCAGTGTGTCGGGGCGAACTCTTATGAACAGTTGGGGCTGGCAACAGGAGAAATGTAGAAACCAAATAGTATGTGAATAATTGGCCAACTTTGTGTATATAAGTCAATTCCCAGCCAGACAGGCCCAAATGTTCACAGGCCAATTTTTTGTGAGGCAGCAGACCAATCAGTGTGGCTTGCATGCACTACAAAACATGTTTAAAAGTGCTGCATTGACCAAGCATGACATGCATGCAGCCTGTGAAGCCATTTTCCAACAGACGGGCGACCCCATTTACAACCACGAATCAATGGGGGGTGATTGGTCTGTGGCAGCTATAGTGATGGTACTGGTCATGGAGGGGTATCAGGTGAGTGGGGCTGTGTCTTCCAAAGCAAAACGTACCTGGACAGGAAAATCATTGGATGTTCTACTGGACGATCCCCAGTTCCGAGGTATCATTCTTCATCAACCCCAGAATCGTCACTTTACTTGTCTCCGACCAGAACAAGTTGGCACGGAACGGCATCTCTTTTTTGTGGATTCTCAATCCAGTGGTCCAATACGCATTTCAAAACGATTGGCTGAGAGACGATGTCTGGCCGCTGCCTATGCCTGGGAACCATACATTGTCATGGGCAAAGAAATGGATTTTGTCGCACCCCCACCCGATGTGCAGAAAAACACACAAGTTCGAATCTCTAAACGTGTCAAAAGACGGCCATCCGAGGACTTTATGAAAATATGGAATTGCACAAAATAGTAATTGCATCGACATAACTCAACAGAAAAAAGTACATATAAAAAGGGTATTGTTTAGTAAAAATATGGATCTAAGTACTTTGGTTGTAAACACTGCGGGCAATATCACGAAAAAAGTTCTACTTGCACAGTGGCACTGGATATCTGGTCAAGATGTGCGATATAATTCCCGCATTTTCATTGGGGACAAAGTCAATAGGATGTATGTTATGCTATCACGTACAGTCGTCATTGCTGTCATGTACCTAAGCCATGAGCCGGTAGTCAAAACGCTTGATAGTGTCAAGGACTACATACTAAACATGATCGATGTCAATATTAAATATCATACGAAACGAAACCGAAAAAGTGAGGTAGGGGCGGCCCTGTTAATGAATTTTAATCGACTTTTGCGCAACTCTTGGACAGTTATGTTTACTCTTGTGGAAACTTTTATGTCCATTGCCAGTTCATATGTGAAGCTGGTAGGGGAGGCAACAAAGATTGTAACGGGTGAATTAGACCTGATGGTATTAGCATCCTTAATGAGTTCATCTTTGGAAAATATATTGGTAGGTGAGAGTGTGATGAAAGAGGGCGGTCATGCCGCTGCTGTAGGTACGATTTCTTTCGCCGCCCTGTTTTCTATGGCAAGTTTCATAGAAAGAAATGTGGTTGGTATTCTTGCTACAACGGCCGAATATTTGGTGAATGGACGCAACCCAAGAATTACAGTTCAGAATGTCCAACTTCTCAAAGGTGTCAGCAAAGAAAATCCATCCCAAGGTTTGTATTCATTTCTACAACTGTATCCATTTGCCATAGATGACTACCATATACAACAACAATTGAACCAAGAGACCGAAAAGACAGGTTCTGATGCAGTGAAAAGTTGGATACTTGGTGATTCCAAATTACTGGCTGCAGTGATAAAGGCCAAGAAATATTCAGAGGACCTGAAGAAACACAAACTGAACAGTAAAAAGACATCAAAAACAAAAGCAATTGGTAACAGCGAAAAAAAGACAGGTGTCAGGAAGGTACGACGAAGAAATAAAAGTAAAGGTAAGGAACAGAAAAAATGTATTGCTACAACAAAAAAGGGAACTCCTTGCAAATGGAAAGCCGAGCCTGGCCACGACCATTGTGGAATACACAAAAAATGTGGCGCTGGAAAACCGGACCGTGATGTTTTCTCAAAAAAAAATCAACTTGCAAAACAAAAACCACTTGTGTTTTAGGATGGACAATTTAGAATATACTTAACACATAAGTTATTCAATAACTATAGCCATGATGCAACAAACATTTGAAAATCGTGGACTGTTGGGGTTTCAATATGCAATATTCGGAATCCGACGCGTGTCCTCGGTGTTGGCATTTGCCTCTGGCCAGTGACTATGTCCCAGACTATCTGTTTCAAGGGGGTGTTTTGGACAAGCATGGCCATTGTACACGCTGTGAATGCGACCCCAACCAACCCAACGAGTGCAAGGATTGTCGGATGGAGCAGCCCTGCCCCCAGTGTTACGCCGGGGTGTACAATGGCACTTTGCATCGGCACATGCCTCTGGAAATGCACAAGTTGTACATGAGAAACTCCCCCTACCAAAAAAAATGGTCGGATCGTCCCCGTTCACTGGGAGAGTGGTACGGAGGCTTGCCCCAAAACTACCAGGATGTGATTCGAATTTTCCGCCGCTTCACCCAAAAATTCGAGGTGCAGCAGCATTTGAACGCGTTGGAGCATTACCTGTCCAATCGTGTGGACATGCACGAATGTTTTTGGCATGGTCCGCAGGGATTTTCCAGTCTCTGCCAACACCATTTTTCGTCCAACGACGACATTTCGGCCACTGTCCTCGCTTTTCACGATATGGTCCGTCTACGCTGCTCTGTTTTTTGATATCTGGAATTGGCCTCGAATCGTATTTTTACATAAAAGATGTACCACAAAAACAAAAAATATATATATTTAATTTACTGTTCAGTGTACTCTGTCTCTACTTCTTTCCAAATGGGAAAATCCGCCACCCCAAAGCAACGACGTTTCAACAGCTGCACTTTGGACTGCATCACTTCGTAAGGAATGTTTTTCAACCGAAAATTTTCCAAGACTTCCAGGCACAAATTCCAAAACGATTCGTCGAACGGGATGCGCCACATGCGGGTCAACAACGGAGTCCACACGACAAACAGTGTTTCTTTGGAGGACTGCGCCGCCATTTCCTGATGGATTTGCATCATGTAGTACGAAGCGGGTCTCTTCCATTTTTTGCGCACGATGGTGGCCATTTCCTCGGGTGTTTTTCCAATGCCGCCGCCCGGACATTTGATTTCGACATTGGCGTACCAATTGGTCGTGTGGTCCGCGTTCAACACCACAACGGCACCGTCGGGAGAGGCGGCGTAGACCTCGTTGATGGGAATCTGGGGGCACTCGAAAAAATGCGAACGGGGAATACTGTCGACAATGACATCGACCGCCGAATCTTCATGCTTCGAACCCCAAGCCATGCGAGCTTTGGCGACGTCGTCAAAATCTTCCACCGTTGTCCCAAACCACTTTTCCAAAATGGCATCCCAATCGCTTTCTTGTTTAAAGTTAAAAAAAAGATCACTGGGCTTGGAACCCGTAATGCGGCCAACGCGGCCGGCCAACCAAGCATCGGAACCCTGCTCCGGTGCCTCCCCCAGGCCTTGGTCGATCAATGAATATATGTTACGAATACTCATATTTAAAGCTGATGGTCTTGAACTATTCCAAACCAAGATGGATCCATCCTATTCCCTACATACTCGTATTCACAAACCCAAAGTGTCCTCTGTCAAGAAACGCAAGTCTCGTCCGGTTCATTTGGCCAGCGACAATTATCGCGCGTACAAGTACCAATGTTACGAATGTCACGCCGACGTGTACTTTTTACCTGGACACGAGTTGATGTGTTCCAACTGTGCGTCCCGCATAGTGGAAAAAATGGCCGGTTCCGAACAAAAAAGAGAAGTCAGCTCACGCTAACTATCTTTTTCTATTTTGAACTGTTTTACTGTATAAATATAACCCATGAATATATATATAACAATGTCTCAATTTCACCAACACACTTTTGCACCATCAGAAATGACAAAAGATGAAAGCAAATCACTCCTCAAAGGGACCAAAGTAATACGTAGAAAAGATCTACACCGGGCCAAAGTGAGCAGTGTACCCATTAATGACCCAAGTAAAAAGTATAGTGGAAGATTTGGCGTCAAAGATGACAAGGATATTGATGACGGTAATTATAAAAACCGGCATTACGAAAGTTGGGACATTGGTTGGGGGAAACCCACAGATATGGACAACGAAGACGAAGGCGAAACTAAACTGATGGATGTTGCTACTGTAGAACCACTTGTAAAACCTCAAGTCAAAGTCAAAACTGAAATTACGAAAGGTTCTACTACCGTTTCTGACAAACACAGGCAAGAGTTGGCTGATTTGATGGAACGACAACAGAAACAAATTACCAAACTGGAAGAAGAATTGAAGAGAACACAGACCATTGCAATACAACAGTTGAAAGACGACCATCTTGTCCAAATCAAGGAATTAAGAAAAAAGTTTATGAACGAAAAAAACAAACGCAGAGACGAACTCCTGGTTCTCCACAAACAACAGATAAGTGAATTAGAAGGGGAATACGACGAAAAGATACAAAACTTGAAAGAGAAACAACGAATTGAATTGCAACAGTTTGACAGCCAATGGCAATAAAAACACATGTTGGAGATGTTCTATCTTATGGATATGTAGTATAAATGATGGCCTAAATTATTGTAATTTTATGGAGGACATTGTAATATTACTGGTAACAGCGTTATGCAGTGTAGTGTTTTCATTCCTAATCGTAACAATGTTTGATACTGAAGGAATTACGGACGATGCTTTGAGTCGTGATTTAAATCAAGTCTTGATGCAGATGGCTACTTTGACCATTAACATTGTGTTCTCACCAGTTCGCGATATTGTGGACATTGGTATTGAGACATCAACGATGGTGGTCACCCGGCTGAAATGGGTGGCGGCCTTTGTGCTCTTTACAGCCCTGGTCTTGATGATCCACTTTTACCATTCCGAAATGTTGACCATTGCGGACGATGGATGGACCTGTGCTGTGGTGCCAGTCATGAAGAACATCTTCACCCCCCTGCTGCAAGTGGCTCGATTGATGTACGCCTTGTTCGCCCCCATCTACAATGCCTTTCTGGTGATGCACGGCCAAATTTTCAAGGCCTGGTACATTACAATGACCAAGTGCAACCACCTTCGTTTCTTTGAGGCGATCAAAGAGAGTGCCCTCATCGTCAAAACATTTTCTGGGTCCTTGTCCAATTTTTTTGGGTACGCCTCCACGAATGGCGAGACCGGGGGTAATTTCATGACAAACGATCTGAGTATGGCTGGTCCATTCCGTCACGGAATGAAGGCGCTGACACTGATGGAGGACGTGGCCATCTGTGCCTGCACTCGGTTTGAGTTGGTGTTTAACATTGCTTTCTTGGTTCCGAACGAGCCCCATGTGGCGGCGGCTCTGGACAATTTTGTACAAACCGGGGTCCGCATTTTCCAGACTCTGTTTCGCTTGTTGTTTGCAGAACTTCCAGACATCTACCTGATCAATTTCAAGTACGAACGTTTTGTACTAGAGACAGGATTGGCGCTGGATTCTATTCTGTTCAAAGCGGTCGAGAAAATGATTCAAACCTTAAGCAGTGAGTTTGCACTGAACAATGTTCCCAGTGAGGGTCCGTTCACAATTGCGGCCCACAGTGCGGTTGGCATGTGGCACGCTCTCACGACAGTCGTGTTCAACGGTCCAATCCATTTGATGTCTATTTTCGACAACAAGAAACAAACTTCGTTCGACGTGGAAATGTGGTCAATGGGCAAATCCCTGTCGCAATTCCACAAAGGGGCTTACAGTCTTGCAGTATTACTGCAATGGTTTACGTACATTGTTCAACTTTTTGTGACGTCGGACAATCCTCTCAAAATGCTCCTGTCCAAAGACCTGCCAGTGTCCCTCAGCTGCGACTGGGCTAGGGATGTCGCCGAATACAGAACGGTTCCCATCTACGAGTCGGTGGGGTGCACCGCCTACTACATGGGGGTCACGACCTGGAACATTCCCTTTATTGTGTGGGGAGCCACTGTGGAATTGGTCATCAAAACGTTATTTACCAATGAACAGGATTTGTTTCGAACACTGCAACGATGGGAAGGTCCGTCCATAGCACGGGAAAAAGTGTACACTTGTGAAGAGAGAGCGGCCGCGACGGCGTACAATTATACCGTCCCCACCAGCAACTCGGCATACAACAATCAGGGTTGGATTTGGACACAGGATCGGGGCAAGTGCCAGTGCGATTTGCACTACGGCACCACGTTGGACGAACACATGCCATTGTACGACCCTTGGTGTGGCCAGCCCAGTCTGACCTTTGATGTCTTTGCCAACTTGGACGCGCTTGTGATGCACGTGTCTCACGGGTTGTTGGGACCTGGTTTTGGCGATGCCCTGCCCTTTGTCAATCCGACCGACAGCATTGGCATCAACATCGACGGGCCCAACGGCAAGATCATTGACAAATTTATCCAGTTGCCATTGGTGTTGCCGCCCCTGACCCGCACCGCAATCGAGTCGATGCGTGTGCTGACTCGAGTTGCCCTGTCTTGGGGTGACATTGTCACGGGCCATTGGTTCAACTATCCCATTAATTGTGGTCACGGGTTGAACAGTTTGCAAATCGAGAAAAAATATACCAATACTAGAAAGAGTGGTCAAAATGAATGGCGTACATTGAGTGAAAATGAAAAGGTCAACAGTCGGTGGGCGACCTGTGGCCTAAAAAAATATTCCGATGCCTTTGGACTTTTAGTTGGAGGGTCCGCAACCAAGCCATTGGAAATTTGTCAGAAATCCAACGAAAAGTCCAACTGCATGTGTTCGTACATGCAGCCACTGACACCAACCTCGGCCTGTCGATGCATTTCACGTTACCCCGACCTAGACGTCACTGCCTCCAGTCAAGAAGTGGGAGACCTGATTGATAAACGTTTTACCTCGCCCAATGTCACCATGCATTGGTGCAACTCGATGATCATCGAATGGACCTTTCAAAACACAGGGGCCTTTGCCGATGCTCTTGACTATATCGTCTCCCTTGGACCCATAAACCCCACCTGTGATGTCATGGACCGGGCCGCCTCGGGAGAGTCGCTGGCACAGGACGATGAAGTGGACCAACGTTCTAAAAAAACATTTTTGATCGCCAACACCCCCACACTGGCCTTTACCGGGGAGTTTATGAATTCCGACGCCAAGTTGAATCACATTAAAGACTTGTATTCGAAGACGGACGTGGGTTGCCACATCATCCCTGCCAAAGAAATCACAATCACTGGCAACGATGGAACCACGTCCACCATGATGACCCAAGCCGAATGGTCCTGCGACAGAGCCAGTCGCGATGGTTCGGTGTCCATCTCGTCGCTCGACCCGGTCAATGCGGCCACATCGAATACCGACATGGCCACCAAACCTGGGTGTCGCATTTGGGGCCGATACGATTTTTTCTGTTCGGCCGGGTTGTACGTACGCAATTCCAAACGCCTCACCATGAATCTGGGTCGTCAGTTCATTCACAATGGCATGAGTGTCTTGTCGGGCAATTACGCCGACATTAATTTTGACACCATGCCTCGACTGTGCGACTACGAACGCCAAATGGGTGCCTTGGCGGCAATGATGGCGGGCATCATTCCCAATGTGTCGATCGAATTGAAACAGGCCTTTGCGAAATACATCAACATGATTTTACAGGTCATGTACATTCAATTTTCGCGCAGCATTCTGGTTGTGGGGAAAATGGTGACCACAATTGTGATGAACTTTGAAAATTTAAATAAGGAAACTCTGTCCAAAACCTTTGAATCGGCCATTGACACCTTGGTGGACAGTTATTTCTGGGCTTTTGAATATTTTTGGGAGACCAATGGGGAACTGTTGAACGCCGTAGTACCGGGTTCGGGGAGCATCTGTGCCTCCATTGTGGAAGTGACACAGATGATTCGAGCAGAACTGAAAAACGGTCTGTTGAAATTAGTGACCATGACCATGGAGGTTGCTTTTCAATTTGTGGCGGCGATGACCGGAAACACGGCTGTCATTGGACCCATGTTTGAAAACATCTTTAAATTGTGGGCCAAGGTACAAGCCATTTTAATCCAGCAGATGTGGCAAATATTGGGGAAAGTCTTTGACTTTTTTACAGTGAATGGTGAGGGGAAAGAGGGGTTTGGGATGATCCTGAAAATGATGGCCTCCACCGTGTGCGAGTTGTTGAACAAAGTTATGGGAACGATTAACCTGATCATTCCCATTGGTTGGACAGACCAAGAATGCCTCAAGATGGGTGGTTCACGACGTCTGCAGGAGCAAGACATTGACATCACACAGAAGATTGCGGAAACACTGGAGTGGAACGGCACCTCAGTGTGTGACCACTTTATGAAAGACGCGGCCCAGTATCCCTACGACCAACTGCGACCACTCGAAAAGGCAAAGTGGTTGGACTGCATCGAACTGAAATATCTCGGCATTCAAATGCAAGTCTTGCTCAAATCACACAAATTTCCAGACGATATCTTTTACAATTGGAAACGGAAATATATGTTCGCTTTTGATACATTGCAAGCCTCCAAAATCATCTTGGAACACTACACCGATACAAATCGCACGGATTGGGGGCAAACACGACTGCTGATGCTGGAACAGGGCCTCGACGCCGACCTCTACATTCAGGCTCTGCAAGCCGTCTCCTACGGCAGCAGTAAATTGATTAACACTTTGAAACTGACCAATCTGGTCGAGTCCAGTCTGGGTTTTTTTGACGTGGATTACAAAAATAACGCCAACCCCAGCGAAGCTGCACAAGCTTGGCAAATCTACTCGGGTCTGAAAACAGCTGCCGAAACCACTTCGGCGGAGTGGACCCGACGGGACATGTCACAGCAGATGTACCGAGCCAAGGATGCAATGAGTGAAATGAATCAACATTTACACAAGTGGTGGTCTTCGGTGGGGACTGTGGACGCCACCAACACCCACACCGATGTCGTGTTTGGAAAACTCAAACGCACTCTGAAACGTGGATGGCACCATCTGGACAAAGTCAATCGAAAACATCATGCACTTAAATCACCCAAGATTACCAAAATACAGACCTGCCAAGAACGAGCTCAGGGAAATCAAGCACCTGGGTGGTGCACCGATTGCAATCTAATGGATAATGCGGTCGAAGCTCTCATTGTTCAGGCAACAGGATTGGGAGGGTTCTACACCAATGTGCAGACTGGATTTCCCTTCATTTTGGAGAATGTTTCCTTGTACTTTAACGAATTGGCCGAGTACAACAGTGAATTTTTTGACACCACTTTTACCACATTGTCCCGAAACAGTGCCAGTGTTGTCAAGAAAGATGCAACCCGTTGGACTTTTTATGTCGCCAAAGATTGGGACGAGTTCATGGGCGATCTTTGGGCCGTCATGGGACAACCTTCCAACACTACCTGTAAAAACAATTGGCTTCAACAGGTCGACAAATTGTTGCAGGCCTCCACCGACTTTTTAACAGTCACCAACTCGAGCTACGTCCCATTCTTTGGTTACAGTTTTGCCCATATGTACAATTATCTGTTGTTTAGTACCTGTAACTTGGAAGAAAGCATTTTTGTGACCACAACCAACCAAGAATATAGACTCGAACAAATGGACACTGCAGTTCTGGTCTGTTTGGTGGTAGTGTTGGTCATTGTGACCACTACTTCCTGGTCTATCCTGCCTTTGGTGTGGATGGCCAACACTGTTGTCATCGCTCTGATCATCAATTTTTTGTATCTGTACATTGTCTACGGCTACATGATCTCCTGCGCTCCACTGACACCATACACATTGGTGGAAGACATCAATGCGTGGTACCACACACGACTGGATCCGGGGTGCTTTTACAAACTGTTTCCAAACATGGCACACAACGCCACCGAAGATACTTGTTTGACCTGTCCCGTCGCCGACACATGGCAACAAGTCAACATTGACCTCAACATGAAAAGAAGAGAGGCATGGGCCAACAACGACGTCAACTCGACCTACTACAATCAAAAACTGGTCAACGTGACTTTGGGCATGACACAATCGTACCAAGATTGTGCTGTTTACATTCCAGACAATATGGTCCAAGGAATGCTGACCCTACCCGAACTCATGGACGAATTTTTCATCTTTTGGCCCTTGGTCTTTTGGGTACGACAGACTTTTCCAGATTTGGGGGTCTTTGTCATTGAATACGGATTGGTCTCTTTGGACTCGGTGGTTGGAAAATTAGCCATGGCTTGTTGGCAAAATGAACCCATTGACGACATGTGGGTCGATTGCTACAATGTCATGTGGCTGGACAATGTGTTGGCAGTGACCATCCTGTGTTTTGTCGCTTATGTGGGTGCAAAGTTGTCAATTGTCTTTGTACAAAGTCTCATTCAAATAGCAATCTTAGCTCTGTACACCTACACCTCTTTGGGGTATATATCGTTAACAGTAGAACAAAGTGTAGTGAAAAAAGCGAAATTAATGTAAACTATTTTTATTTATTTGCTCTAGTTTTTTAGTCAAACCGGTGGTAAGAAGCATTGCTTGAAAACTGGTGGTAGGAAGCTTCTGATGGGACAGTTGCACCACCCGAAGATAAGGCATCAATGTAAGTTTTTTTCGTAGTCAGTCGGCCATAGACCCTCAGTTCTACCGGTTTAAAACCAGCATCTTTGGCCATTTTTTTTAACTCTATCAACGTCATGTTGCTGTAGTCTTGGTCAGCGCCGTCGTTGGAATCTTCGTCACTGGAATCCTCGTCGCTGGAGTCCTCGTCCCCAGGCACACCCCATGGATGTCGACATTGCGCATAGCCGTCGTACTCGTAATGGCACACACGACAACGATGGGGAAAGTGACGGCCCTGGAAGATGATGTTGTAGATGCATTCAAACTGATGTGGATATTGCACCCCCATAATTTCGACCAATGTGGAATCTTCGTTCAGATCTTCATCACGGTCAATAATGTCTGCCAAAGCAGGCCTGTCAGAGGGCTGCGTATAGGTGGTGGTGTCGGGGTCGAAATCAATGACAGTAATGTGGCCCGCACTGTCCACTACAATGTTTTCAGCAGTCAAATCCTTGGTAGCCAGTCCTTGGGCAAGCATTTCAGAATAAATACTTTGAATCCTTGCCAACAATTGGTAGGCCTGGTCATCGTACAGGGGAGGGTCCCGTGTCAGATACTTGGACAAATTCTGTCCTTTGTACTCCATCATGATGAACAACATGTCTTTGCCCAAAAATTCCCAGGCTGGCAATTCAAACATTTTATTTCCAATGCCGTAGTGCAGTACTTGAGGGGCAAATCCCAACTCCGCTGCCAGCTGTTGATAAGCAACCTCTTTGACAAAGCGCTCAAGGGGGTGATCGCCATATACTTTCAAAGCTTTTAGAATGATTGTCTGATTTGTGGCACGATTGACACATTTCAAGACACCAGAATTGGAACCCTGTTCCGGTTGGTCATCCGCGACTAGATACTGTTGGCTGTCTCTACTGGATTCCCATGAAAAAAACCGTCCATTCTCTGCAAACTTGTTGACTGGGTTCTGGTATAGATTATTTTTAACATTGGCAATTCTTTGCTCCATTGTCAGGTTGGTGGCAGCCATGTCTCACAAATATTTGGAACGTTTATAGTGTCAAAAATGAGTCTGCTCAACATAGGTATAAAAAAAAACATAAGCTCTACACAAGAAAAATCCGATAATTTAGTGTTCCATTCAATACATAAGCCAAGTTTTTTTGTTGTGTCAAAAAATGTTGGAATTCATTTTTGGTGCACTGATTGGTGTGTGGGCTGCTCAACAATTTTCACTGCCAAGTGTGCAGTCCTCCATTAAACACTGGTGGTTCAAGCAATCTACTCCAACCCCTCCCAATCCAGAGATTGTCAAGGACGAAGTACCCATTTTTACAGGGGAAATGCCTGTGGATGGAATACCAAAAACATGAGTATTTAAGATGAGTTGTTGTCCTGAGACATGTTCTTTTTTTTGTTGATTGGAATTGTAATTGGCATTTTCCTGGACCAGGAATTTAAAGCATTGCCCCAATTAAAACCTTTGTTCATGAACACCCTCCAGAAACTGCAACAAGGTGCTGAAACATCACAAACAGAATCGGACACCACTAATGGGGTGGAAAAAGAAAACTAAGAATAGGATATAAATTAGAAATAATGATGATTTTGTTGTTTGTTGAATGAAAAAAGTTACAATGTATTAGTGGCAAGTGTCCATTTTTCCTACTACAATCGCTGTTTTTGACAGCCATTGAAGCTGTTGGAGGGTACCCAGGAAATGGGCTGCCATTTACGACACTGTCCTTTGTCAATGCCCGGGAGGGCACAGTCAGCATCATAGTTGTAGTTCTTTTCCCAGTCATCAAAAGGTGACCACTGCGTCTGGTCTGTAATGTACACATTTCTATTCCAAGTGCTCCCAGTTGATTTTTTGTCGCCAATCCACTGTTCGTCTGTCCCACATGCATCAAAATTGCCAACGATTCGGCTGGAACTTCCACCGCTGCACCACCCAAAAGAAGGACAGGACTCGTAACCGTTTTGAGATGGATCGCCTCTTTTTTTTCCCATGCAGACATTGTCGAGCGGATTCCAAGTTGCTTCGTTTCCCATGCTGTTGGACCAACAGGAGCAGGTACCGTCGCCTTTGCGACCCCAGTTGCACCATCCACCACCACCGCACGCCAAGTAGCAAAAACCACGGTTACAGATAGAGGTAGGTTTCTGTGCATTGCTGGACTGACCCATTGACAGACTGACAATGGGTTGAAAAATATCGCGGAGTTCCGACTCTGGGAACATGCCCCCTCCTGCCCCCTTTTCCATCCCATCACACTGCTGGCAAGTGTCCCCCCAATAGTTGGGGGCACATTCGGTACAAGTGTCACTGACACCTTTGTGGTTTTTTCCAGTTTCTTCTCCCTTGTATCGAGGTTCAAACGGTGCCAACATCCAAGCATGTTCCTCAGACACATCACAAATGCACTCTCCTGTACCCTCGACGCCCGAATCACATTTGCCATGGCGCGAACACTGGTTAAGTCCAGAGCCGCCTGGACACATTTGACACTGTTCGCCCCAAAAACCATCAGCACATATGTTACAGACAGCATCACTGTCCCAATCGCCACACTCACAAAACGTTCCAGACCATGCAATGATTTTATCAGGGTAGACAATTTTAGTTATGGGATCAGAAAAAACTTCCTCACCACAGGCACAGTTCATTTTTTGATACAGACCACCGGAACCGTCCAGAGCTGTCCGGCTAAAAGAAGGCACACATGTGCCTTTGCCTCCAGAACAGATGGTATTTTGTGCCTGTTCAAACCAATCGTACCCTGGGCAAAAATCACAAGCTGGTGACCGCTGGTAGTGTTCTTGGGCATCATTGCCCAATAATTCACCAAAATATTCCGGTTCACACATGCACAGACCAGTCCCATGATGGGACTCGTCGCAACAGGCCCGTTTTGTGCATCTCCCCCCTGAATACCCCAACTCATCCTGACAGTCGCTGTCCTTTTCGCACACCACATCGTTGAATTTGTCCAACCAATTGGTGTCGATGGGCAACTCAGTCCCTTGGCATTGTCCTCGGCAATTTTCCGAAATCAGACAGTCGGTGTGTGTGGAACAGGATTGAAAGTTGGTGTACGAACATGTTTTTTCCCAGGGGTACTTGCCGTCGTCGTCGCGAACGTTCTGGTCTAGTACCATTGTGTCGTCCAGACAAGTGCCGCGGTTATTGCACTGAACACTGTCGACGTTGGACAGTAACACCACCGATGATTTTTGAGTAATTTCGTCTTTGACAGTGACACGCGTCATGGCCAGGACATCCCAGTTAGAGGGGTCGTACTCGGTGTTGGTGGCCCATTCACCATTGACAAATGTTTCCACCTGCTGAACAGTGCCGTACAACCCTGACACTTTGACAAGAGTGCCATTTGTGACAGGGCGATTGTGTTCCAATGTCACCATTGGTACATCGTTGCCGTATGGACAACGGTTGCAGTAGTACCCAAAATGATTGGGTCGGCACTCGTCGCAGATATGGCGGCCATCATCCGCAATTGTATTGGGGAACAACTCCGATTGGTGTGTCCATGGTTGCCACCCGAACGCGCACTCGGAACAATCTGACCCGGCATAGCCCTTGGCACACTCTTCGCAATCCTCGCCTGCATAGCCAGTTTTGCAGATTGTACATGCTGGTCCAGGGCCTTCAGGTTCGGGTTTCCATCGTTCACCACAGACATCACAGTTGACCCCACCCCATTGAGGGTCACAGTTGCAAGCACCTGTGCCGTATTGTCCCCAGTCACAGGTACCATGTTCGCCACAGGCGCAGGGTACACACTGAGGACCCCACTGAGTTTCTAAACAGTCGCAGGGTCCTAATTTGTACGGGTATTTCCAGGTGAGCCAAACACCCATCAGAACAAAAGACATGGCCCCAACCAGGAACATCCCTGATGTCAAAGTCGATGTGATCGACCATCTCTTTTTTCCTTTTATTTTTTGAAACAGTAGCAAGACCATGGTGTAGGAAAACCAGGTACAGGCCACAACCCCCCCCAGTCCAATACAGAACAGGCCAAAGGCCCATCCAATGGGAGTTTCGGGTGGGCGGTACCCCGAGTCGAACATTTTTTGCGCCCCAGACATTAGCAGCCCCAGTCCACCAAAAATGGAGAAGAGGCCATTTATTTGAAATAAGTTATCACCATGCATCGTGTACAAAAAAGATAGAGTATTTATACAATATAATCCTAAACGTATGAGACTACAGTTTCACAGTGATGCCAACAATTTTTTGATGGATAGTCCAGCAGAACCCAACCTGATCCACACCGGCAGCCTCACCATCATCATTGCCACTTTGGTCACTATCGCTTGCTTTACAGTGTTGTGGATGGAAAACATACTGGATGATTTTTACCACTGGGGGCCACCCTTTCAAGTCGGTTCCATCGTCATCGAAACCTGGACCAAATGGTGGATTTATGTGGGACTGTTGATAGTCTATCAGATCTCTCATGTCTACATGGAGGAAACAGCCGGGCGCAATTTCGAAAGACAACATCTGAACAAACACAAGTGGTCTTCCTCCGAGGTTTTTCTAGTGTCTTGTTACAATTTCTACAAATGGTTGGGAACAATCTTGCACATATTGGTGGCTGTGACTCGCCTCGACATCTGGTTGGCCATCGCTGTTGTCGACACGGTGGCACGGGCTTGCATGTGGCATCCCGCCCACAACGGTCGACAACCCCGATTCTTCACATTGTGAATCAGCAACAATTCCGTTGGCTTCAAGATGCCCCGCCGTTTCTTGCAATTCAACGATGCAGTGGCAACAGTGGATTCAAAAACAATCGACGGGGGAGGGAAGACCATTCTTGTTGCCGGGCCTGGGTCAAAGTTAGAACAGGAGGTGCTAGACGGTGGGATTTGAATGCCCCCATCACCGTTTTCAATACTGGAGGTGAGAGGGAGGCCTCATTCACAGACACGTTTCTACTGCTGTGATCGATCACAATTTTGAGGCGGCGGCGCATCCGTGTTTCAGTCGACAAAAATTGTTGCAACAGTACTGGGAGAGACCAGGGGGGATTAAACACAATGACGTGTTGCTGTAAAACCTGCTGCAGTTGTAACAGATCACAATCGTAATTGACCATGCATTCATGAACTGTAGTCATTAGTCCTAAACATAAAGCCATTGTTTAAATACTGTTTTTATTATTTTTTAAAAAATTGCCGAATTGACTGGATAACTCGGCCCACTGTTGACAAAGGTTGAGTGGGGGTCACTGCCGTTTTTATTTTCATGGGCTTTTTTGTTTTCAACATTGTCTTTGTGGGAACACAGCTTTTATACTCTCAGAACAGAACCCATCCATCTCCTTCAAGAAGACGACCACCCTTTCAGATATTAGTGACGAATTGACCACGACGTTGGTGGCGGATTATACCCAACAGATAAGCCAATGATTGACTTTCAGAGCTATAAATACGATGAGTAAACCCCAAATATTTACAAATGTAGACAATATTGGTTAAGATAGAAACCTCTGTTTTGATGTAGTCATACACACATTTCAGGTTATCACCACCCAGTTTTTGGAGGCATTTTGCACCAACATCATTGTTGTAATAGATGTCTTCTGTCGACGGTGGATGGGCAGTCGAACAAATGGTGGGACGAGTACAGTGCTGGTAAGTCAGTGTCCAGACAGGCCGTAGTAATTTGCAATGTTCGAGACATGTTTTAATGTTCATCACATGATTATGGCGTGTTACAAAAACTGTATGTACCAAACATATGTGTGCAATATATGTGTTTACAAGTAGTAGTATAAGACCCCACTTTAGTGCTGGTGTCAATGCACTTGCACTCAGTAGCATTGTACATAGCCAGTTCATTTTGCAGTATTATTGTAAATAAACTCATTGTATCGGTCTATCGTTTTCCATCCACTTTTTTCTTAATGTTTTGCCATTCGACCATTTCAATGTTGTTTTTTTGGTCCAAACAATTGCCCCAATCCGATGGCTTCACAGCCTGTCTACTCAATATGGCCAACATGTTGTTGGGGTTTTCGGCCTCCAATCATATGAACCTAGCCATGTTTTCGGCATTGCGTCGGGTGTCTGTCTTAATGACACTGGTTGCTCAGTGGTATTTGTCAAAAAAGACCTTTTCCTTTTCCATAGTGGCCTCTGTCAACGTCATGGTTGTCGGGTCACTACTGGCAATGGTGCACGACAATACCTTTGAATTGAAGGGCTATATATTGGTCATGCTCCACAATGTGTTGACGACGGCCTCTCAAATTGCCTCCAAATCAGCAATGGACAATGGTCTAGACAAAGAGTGTTTGCTTTTTTATTCAGAGATGTCAGCAGCACTAGTATCACTGACGTTTTGCTTGTCGGACAATCACAGTGTCATTGACTTTGAAAACTGGTCACAGCTGCATTTTGTAGTGCTCTTTGTCTTGTCGACAATATTGACACCACTGGTTCATTACAGTACTTGGTGGGTGTTGGAGAAAAACAGCCCCCTCACATTGGCAATGACCACTTCAATCAAATCGGGGGTAATGTGCTTGATGGTGTGTCTGGGACTGTTTGACCAAACCTACAAATGGTCACTGTTCAATTTCATGGGGTTACAACTGTCAACAGTAGCCTCTCTTTTTTATGTCTATACCGAACACACCCATTCCAAAGAAAATATTATTGTCAGTCCATAGTTTACCAGAAACTAAATCCCCCTTTTTACAAATAATTATTTTTTGATGGAGTCTTTCAAACCAAAAATAAAATTGGCAATTTGTGCATATTTAAGCCAATCCACGACTGCCAACATGTCATTGAAGCAATTTAATAAAAAATTTGAACCAGCCGAGCCTTTGTCCATGTTGGTCGGTGGAGCAGCCGCTGCAGCATTGGGATATTGTTTGTTTAAGTCGTGCAGTACACCCACCACACACAACAAGAGAGAACAACAAATAAAACAGCTGATTAGAGCATCGGAGAAGGTCCGTTGGGCAAATATGATTGTCAATAAGGAAAATTTAGTCGAACAAAGTGGTGACGATGTCACCTATTTTGCCGATATCTTGTCTCAAGAAATGATCAGATTGCATGGAGTGGACCGATTGTTTGACGACACCAATGTCCTCCAATTCGTGGTTCTGAAATTAACAATCAAATGGATAGACCTATGTCTGGACGACCGTTTTAAACGGAAATATCCACAGTGTCTCGACAACTCTGATGTCGCTCTGCTGTCGTGTGCGACAAACTCGTCGGTCTACAAACATTTGTCGGACAATTTACGGTCCGACAAACAAATCATTATGGCTGCATTGAAATGTTATGGATACAGAGATGCAGGAGGGTATCATAGAGTAGGACATAATTTGGATATACTGAGAGACATTCCCCAACAATTGAATGCCAAATATGCCCTCCTTGCTGTCAAAATGAACGGGTCTGCATTGAAACATGTCGCCAACAAAACCAACAACATCACAATGGAGGCAATCATGCAGAACGGCAATGCTTTCCAATACGCCACTGAAGAACAGAAAAATACTAGATTAATTCGTGCCAATGCGTTCAAGGAAAACAACTCCTTAATCAAATCAAATCGTTTTCGAACCTATTGCTCCCCAGAAGAAATCATCAAGTACAAGCGTGACAAGAAAAGAGAAGACACACACCAGGAAGATCTAGTGATGAGTGGTTATTAATGATTTACACAATCAACATATTCTTTACATTTCTGCTGTAACATTTTTATAATTTTGAATGATATCTGTATCAGATATGTTTGTTCTCATCTGTTGCCTTCTGTCGTCGTCATATTCCAAAAATTCTTGCTCGGATTTTTTTCTTCTTTTATTTTTATTTTCACACGTGTCCTTATAACCTGGATAATCTCTTTGAAAACGTTTTTCTTCATTTTCGATATACAATTCTTTACTGTGATGTGTAATACACGCATGTATTTTTGACGACATACAGCCCATTTTCACTGGTGTTTGGACGGTATTTTATAGGTGTATAAACATGTTAGAGGCGAAACGGACAAGGCTTTGGCAAGAACCATTAGACAACACGGGCCATCAGCAATGGTTTCTGTCCCGTTGTTGTTGTTTTTCGGTGTTTCACTGGTGTTGGTTGTTCTTCCAGAGGCAGGACATATTCCAACCAGGAGGCAACAATGACAGCCACTATTATATCGGACAAGTAGTGCATTTCCGCAAACAGAATAAAGATGGCCACTGTTGTCACCACCACTGGACGCTCGTTTGGTGGGGTCATCAAAAAGGTCAGGGCGGTATGGCCCGAAAACATCATGTCGGCACAAGAACCCTGTGCCACCATCGTCCAAAAGGTGCGGTGGACACATTGGGCAGTCCCGGCGACAGCTGGCACTACAGTGACAAATTGCACCACCCCTTTGAGCAAATACATACCAGACACTCGGTGTAAGTACACTGTTGTGTGAGTACCCACACAAAGTCGGTACAGAACCGCAATAACAGGAATGGCGTTGGCAAAGACCGATGCCCATTCAACAAACGGTAGTTTGAAATAGTCTTGGACTCCTTGTTGATGAACAACTCGAAGCATCGAAAAATAGGCAAGGACAAAATAGCAGAGAAGAACCCCAGCAAGAGTGAGCACAGACTTGACTAACATTGTTATCTGTTTAGTTTGTATTTATAGTCGAAAATTATATTGTATTTTTTTAGGTCATCCATTGATCCCTCTTAATGGCATTGTCTCCAACTGTTCTGGTTCTGTGCAGTTCAACTCTGTGGTGGGAACAGAAGGGAATTCGACCTGCACGCTTGTCTGCGCCGATTGCAGACCAGCGACCATTGCGTTGTAGTCGTTTTCAATGTCGTCTTCGTCAATGTCGAGTGGAACGGTCGACACAATCTCGGTGATTTCACAAGCATCCTCAATCATTTCTGTCAAAGTATCTTGTATTTGGGAAACACGGTCGATGTCATTTTCCTTCAAAAAATGTTCAAACGTGGCCGAGGTGGTTTGAATGGCTTGCAGGTGCATCTGTGTCACATTGAGGGATTCCAATTGGTATCGTTTGCTCAGACAGGCGGTCATCCTTTTTTCCAATTGTTCTTTGTGGTGGCGGATGATATGAATGGTTCTCATATGACGAAGGCAATTGCTTTTGTTGTTCATTTTCGCACGTGCTTCTCTCCTTTGCTCTTGAATTTGTTGTTCATATTTGTCAACGAGATGGCCCAGAGTTGTTTCTACTCGATGCAGTTCTTGCACGCATTCGACGACTTGCGTCACCTTTTGCGTTTTAAACACCGTGACTAACTGACGGCATGCATTGCCCATCTTAATCTATATATTTGATGCCAATCAAATGTGAGTATTTATACAACGAGTGACAGGCCACACACAATGATATCGGTGAGTTTTTATCGACCCATGGATTATTTCTCCAGTACGTTTAATCGCTTGGTGACTTGGATGACGGCCGGTGAATTTTGCCATTGTGAATTGGTTGTCCACACAACCCCTGACCAACTGATGAACACAGTCAAACATGTTTATTCGGCCGCCCAACAGGGCAAGTACAGTCCCGAAGATAGCAATCGCATTATTGGTCAAATTGAAATGTTTTTTTTCGATACTGATTTCAGAAAAGTGGTACAGACACAGGAACAGATCTCCATCTCGTTTTCTTTGTTGTGGGGTCTCCCCATGAGTGTGCGGGTGTTGCACAAGACCGCCCACGACACTTGGTTTAAGATGCCAGAAAAAAACGACCAAACCGCCACTGTTGTCGATGTGCCCAATGTCACCCCCCAGCAGTTGGAGGAAACCCTTCAATTTACTATCGAGGAACTGGGCAAAAAATACGACTCTTCTGGTGCTTTGTTTTCTTGGCTGCCTTTAATGTCCACCGACCGGTCCTCCAGAAAAGAGGCCTATTTTTGTTCCGAATTTGTGGTGACAACTCTGCAGCGCATTGACAAAATAAAGAACATTGATGCACTTCACACGACTCCAAACGCACTGTACACTCGTTTGGAGTCGATTGCCTGAAAAAAAAGGTACTTGTTTGGATTTTTTTGTATATTGGTACATATGTATATATATAGCATATGGCCACCAACAACATGGAAGAAATGGAAACCCTCCCCATAGAGACCGAAGTGTCTCCGATCAAAATATGTCGAACGACTTTTCGAATTCGTCGACCACAGTTGGTGATGCAGGAACTGACGCAAATCTGTGCATTAGTAATGGCTCTCCTCATTGTCGTTGGTATCTGTGTCATTTACAGTCGTCCGTCCAGTACCTACGACGGTGTCGACATTCGTTGGTTGACAGTGGTGGCCTGTTTCAGTCTGTGTGTGCAGCATTGCTTTACATTTGTCAATTTGCGGTCGGCCGGATGGGGTTCAGCAAACGGACAATTTTGGTGTGATGTCAAAATTATGATGGTGCGTGGTTTCAATACCATCCGTTCCATTTCCCGTATGGTGTCGGTACCAGTACTGTACGTACAAATGGCATATTTGTTGGGTTGTTCATGTCCATCGACCCGAATGCTTGTGGTCATGTTGGCATTGTTGGGGGAATATCAAGCAGTCATTTCCGAAAACCAGAACCAGTACGACGTGCAGACCCACGAGAAATTTGTGTCCGACGACAACTTTTTGCTATTGGAGCAGGTTCACAAGTATCAGTCCGAACACCCCCTTACCAAGGTGAAACACACTCCATTTGTCCTGCATGCCGTATTGAATCTCTACCTGGCCACTTGTCTGATGATGTTTAAAACGGTTGTACCACATCCAATTTTCTTTGCGACGCCAGTTATCGTGTTGTTGATGACATACACAGTCTGCATTCCCATCATGACTCACCTGTTGTATTTGAAAGGAGTCTGGACATTTTGTGAACTCGACATCTATCGATCCATCAGTGACGTCGTATTGATCGTATTGCTCACATTGTTTACACTTATTTAACACTTATGGCATTTGACCATAAATAACATGAGTGTCTGATTGCTGACATGATTGCGGCGTATGTTGCCCGACACTTGCCGTCATCCTTGACCAAGCAGTTTCTGTTGCAAAAACCAACGGCACAAGATGCGCGTCTGTTTTGTGCCGGCTACAAAAAATGTCCCACTGCTCTCAACCATAGTTCTTTGATTGCCTTGCTACAGACACCAGAGCTCTGGTTGTTGACTACTGAACTAGCGGTGGAGAGACAGGAGTGGTTGCGTGAATCGTACCCGACCCACATTAAATCTGATGTTAATATTGAAAAGTCAATTCTGGTCTGTGGTCGGTGTCAAAAACGTTCGGTGGACTACTACGAAAAGCAGACACGGGGAGCCGACGAACCCATGACTGTGTTTGCCCATTGTTTGGCTTGCAACAAACGATGGACTCAGTGAACTTGTTTGGGGGAGGACCGGGTAATAGAATCCAGTATACATCTATAAAAGATTAGTTTTTAAAGTATTAAAGTCTACTTTATTGTGTCGGTCAATGCAGCTCCCCTTTGTTTTTTTGTACAGAGGGACTGTTTCTTGTCTACCCTCGTTGTTTGTGCGAGAGGAGACTATTGTGTATCCATTTGAAAATCAATTGAATTCCAACCGTTGCAGAAGAGGTGGTTGGTACACCAGCAAACACAGTGGAGTGGTCGAGACCCGTGAAACCTTTTTCACCATCATGGCTTTGAAATTTTGTAATCAGGATGTGGTTCATATTGAAAAATTTGTGCAACGATTGGCGGACCACATGACAGCTGACGGACAAGTCCCGTGGAAATTTACGGAATCTTGGTCAGGTACAGCAGTGCCACATTACAAATACCGAACAAACCCGGTGGTCGACGCCAACGCGCAGTTTCTCATTCTCTTGGAATGGTTGTACGACACTCGTTCCAAAACAGTGCAGCGATTGTATCTCCATGCTCGCCGGGCTTTTCAGTGGTTGGAACAGTTTATGAAAGACGACATGTTTTATGAACCGCCCGAGAGTTCATGGGCGACCAGTCGTGAGCACACGGGGTACGTGTTGGCCTCCAATGTCTTGGTGTGCCAATCGATCCGTTCGATGGAACTGATTTGCATGATTCAAAAAGATAAAACCCAGCAAAAATTGATGGAAGTCATGCACACACGGTTTGTGACACAGCTACAAAACAATTTATACACGACTCGGGAAGTAATACCTCGCATTTTGGCCGTGTACTGGAACATGGTGCCTGTCCATTTTTGGAAATCTTTCAATCAAGAACTCCAATACCCCCTTCCTTTGTTGACGGATGGTCCCCAACCCTATCCCACAACATGGGAGTCTTGGATGTATGGCACCAACGACGAACACACGACATTGGTGTATCCATGGTTGGGGTTTTTGTGGACGGCCATACTGTGTACCAAACAATATACCCTTGCCACACAGTGGTGGAATCGATACCAAGACTTTCACACAAACTCGACTCTTTACAGCATGTACACCCCAGAGAACCTGATGCCAGTCCGCAGAGCCTTCATCAAGGGCAGCATCGCTCACTCCATGACACTGGCCATGCACATGGCTGGTGCTGCAACCATAACTACCCATACACCTCCTCAATGTCCAGACATGTAAGGCAAGCAGCACAGGTGGGGCAACTCTGAATGGCATTTAAAGAAGGAGTCAGGCCATGGCCAATTCGTTTGACAATAGAACGTGATGTAGTCAAAGTTGGTGGCAGATACCAATAACACCAGAGGACTATACTGCTTGTCAACACTGCACTGCATAAAACGGGAGACCATCGGTATTGGTACGGGAAACGATGTTGGCATCGCAAATGCCAGAGCAACAATGCTTCCAGTAATATTGACACCGATTGGACAGCAGTTGCCTGTTTTAATTGAACACTGTTTTGGGGCATCCCCACCGTGGAAGCCATTGTCCGTCGAAAAGCATGGTCGAAACCCATTATACCCAGGAGTAGCAGGGTCAGGCCGTCTGGGTATCGCAACAGAGACAGAACCAAGACAGGACGTACTTTGGGGGCAAAAGACACTGCCACACCCAGACCTGCCACAATAGGAAAATGTCGAGGGGTGCAATTCATGAACAGTCCATTCAAGATCAAGATGTGAAGGATGTTGGTCCAGATAGCGCCCCCCTTCACTAGATGGTCGATCGAGATTCCACACTGGTGTCGGTGTTCTCCCACAGCAAAACGAAAAAAACTGGTGAATCCCAAAACGAAACTCCAGTATATGTCCTGCGTCAGTGTCAGGTGTTGAACAGAAAAAAAAGCCGACAACGCCAGGACAGCAGTGAAAACAGAAGCAATTTGACACCAGACCGACTGTTTGTTCAACATAATATTACTGTAAAAAAAAACATTTATATAACAAGATTTAGTTTTCTTGGACGACCAGTCGGGATTTATCACTATATATATACAACCGACATTTGCAAGACACAATGGTAGTACAAACACCACAGTACTCGTTAGTAAGTACAATCTCCAATGTGATCACCGCTTTTTGTTTAATGGTACTGACCATAACACTGGTCGTTGGTGGGACTTGGACAGCCCACACAGTGACTGAATTGAGACACACATACCATCCAGACCAAATCTCTGGCATGATTACTGACTTGAGCGAGACAGTCGGGATGATTCACACACTTGTACAAAACACTACCCACCACAATAATTTGAAAAGCAGTCGTGGTGGTGGCAGTCAGGCCCAGCCAAGCCTCTTTGAAGACCTGCATCTGCTTGCGACAAGTATGGAGATCATGACCAACAATTTAGACATGATTCCCACTTTTATCAACGAAGCACATGAATGGAGATACATGACCACCGATGCCTACACCAAATTTAAATCAGTAATGACTTCGTTATAGTGCCATAAATCCAGAAACAACTCCCAAATCAACACACTCATGCCGTGTGCCGTAATGTGCGCACTCCACATTAAACCAACCCAGTTCAGGGTGCAAGCAGTGGGTTTGGTACCAGTGGACAACAGATGTTTCACCACATATATACGCTTCAAAAATTGCATGTACATCAACAGATCTGTTAGTAGACGAATGGACTCTGCGTTGCAGATTGCATTGCCGTGGGCCACTCGGGCATAAGCTTTGTTTTGTTGGGGAGTGCCAGGAGGACTGGAAAAACGCTCAAAGTAAGTGTCCAGTGTGATGCCACACTTGCAGTACACCTGAAAAACAGCCTGATTTCGAATGTCTGCCAGACGGATTTGGGACAGAATATTGGCCTGGACCACTAACGACAAGGCCTCGGCTGCCTGACGTCGGGGGGAAGTCGTCAATGTTTGATGTACAGCAATACCCAAAATCTTTTTCAAATTTCGCCGAAATTGAATCGATTCGGACTTGAATTCAGTCTCCATCGCTTGAGTGAAAAAATGTTCAATAATATTGTTGGGAGCTGTGTCCGGAAGAGACTGCATGCTGGCACGCAATATGTTGATCTGTTGCAACCATAGTTCGTGGCCCTTGGAACACGCCATTGACTTCCCTACAAGTATTCAGTATATATAACAGAATATACTTGGGGAGGGAATGGATTTAACAATAAGACACTATAAGTGGTGATCTCTCAAGGGGAAGATGATGAAGTCTATTCTGGCTTTGATTGGGATTTCCTCCGTACTGGCCGACTGTTCGTTGTCGCACAAAGAAGTGTGGCAGTGCATTGTTGGAGACAACTGTTTGAACAGTGTTCATCTACACCAACGGACCAAGCCCTTGACCAATTCGTACCGACTCAAACGACCCTACATTTTAGCCGTCGAAGGAAACCATTACCATCGACTCTTTGCGGACTGTGACGCCAACCAGGACGGATGCATCGACATGGCCGATGTCATGGCTTCACCCGCTTGCCAGCGCTCTTGCATCTGGAGACAAACCATGCACGACCTCGCTTGTTAGTCTTGTGCCGCGTGGAACTCAGTTGTCAATCGATGCTTGTCCTCCTTGGCACACAAGACGATTTTTTGTAGATTATGCACAGTAAAAATTGTCAATCAAAAAAATGCATGTATAAATATGAATACTGTGATGTGTATTATGTTCCATACTTTCCATTCGGCAGAGTCGCGACCATTCAGAAAAAAACAAAGAAAAAAAAAGAGGATTAGGAACAGACAGAACATTAACTTTACTTTGAAAACATTTGTCGGCAATTCAAGACATATCCAAATCAAATATGGCACAACTTTGAGGGAGTTGGACGATATTATCAAAGAAACATACCCTAACAAAAACGGAGTCAAGTTGGGAGTCAAGCTGTTTGTGGGTAGTATTCAGATTAATAAGCAGGAAAATCAAGAACAAACAATAGGTGACTTAATTGACTTTAAGGCCGACACACAACAGAAATATACAATTCTTGTAGTGTTTCAGCCATACCCACCACCATACCCAGCCACCTAAAAACACCTAAAAAAACGGGTTAGGGGGTAAATAGCATAAAATAATCTTTTAATTATATTTACAAGGAAATTTCCACAACCACCATAAATAAAAGATGTCACAAGCTCCCCCCGCCAAACGCCGCAAGAAAATCGTGGGAAACCACAACCATCGGTCGGGCGTGCCCATATTCGATGCAAAACACGTCAAGGATGCCATTGCACTGCTCAAAACTGGTCGGGAAGAAGTAGTTATTGTGGATGCCAACATCCATATCGAATGTCCGGGTGACCAGATGGTACGGTACTGGAACGCTCGGGTCCACACACAATATCGCCTGCCATCGCCTCAAAACTGGTCGGACATCGATGCGAAGGCCTGCAAGGGATTGCCTGGCATTTCTGGTGGGATGTGGCACACTTATGCATCCGACGCTCACGATTTTGCGATCGACTCTCTGGTGGTCGACGCGATCTTTACTGAGACGACGGGCACTCGCGACTGGCAGATCCGACCCAACCGTTTTCGTTTCAACCCCGTCAACAAGGACGATGGGTTCAAACAGGCCCACATTGAAGGGCCCCATGTCCTCTCTGACGACTCTGGCATTTCAGCCATTCTTTGCGTCACGTCGGGTCGGACATTTACCTACTACAAAGGTTCCAACAACGATCCCCGAGCACGGGAACTCTTTGTCCAAATGGGCGGCCAAGTCTCGCTGTTTGTCCAGCCCACGCAAAGCCAGTTGTCGCCATGGCCCCGCACAACAGTCCAAACAACCAAACCGGGTCAAATCATTCTGTTTGCCGATTCGGTCGCGCACGAGATCAGTCGTCTTGGACAGAATTCTCTGTCGTTGTTTTTGTCTCCGTACAACCCTGCCAATGTTCAAGATGAATTTCTGTTCTACCAAGGCCTGAACAGAAAAAAGGCCATTGAGAAGAAAAAGTCGTTGGCGACGGCCCCACCACTGCCAACGACGTTGATGCTCCCGGGGCAACGTCGACAACATCCCTCTGAATTTTTGGGTCTTGGTCGCCGTGAGACGGAGATCTTTGGTTCGTTGTTTCATTCGACTGGTGCCTACTGGCCTTCCGACAAACCCACCTTTTTCTTGATGCACATGATGGCTTTTAATGCATTCAAACCTAAATTGTTGCCGTTTTGCTTTGATGCGAATGGCAAATACAATTACGAGGTGGTCACCCCTGAATTAGTAGCCAATTGCAAAGAGTTTGACGACAGTTACTTTGAAAAGTTACCGTTTGCAACAGTGTCTGCTGAAGAGGTCTCTGCACTACGTGTCAAATACAATGGCATTCCGGATGGTGCATGGGCCTTGATCAAATACTGGACCAAAGACATCCGTCAATGTTCACCCAATGTCTGTAGACGCCGAGGATATATCGAATAAAAAAATAAAAAAATTGATTTTTTTTCATTTAAAAATGTAATGTTTGTAGATACTGTTGGACTATTGGGTCTAAGGCCTCCCACCAGACGGGGTCACTGGTTGTGTTGTAGTGTTTCAAAATTCGTGTCTGTTGCTCCACAAACCCAGTCAAGAACGATTGTGTTTGTAACCACTTGTACACTTGTGGTTTGACATGTTGCGGTGGACTCCGTGGTGGAGGGAGTTGGAGACGGACAAGTGCAGGAAAGTAGGCCCTCTCCTCCACTTTGAACATTGGCCCATATGTCTCCAACAACAATGTTGGTGTCCAACCAGCCAACGAGTCTCGATGCCCCACACATCCAGGACAACACAACATGTACTTGTTCTGCCGCCACAACCCCAAGCAGTCTTTGCAAAAATATTTGTCCATTATTTGTTTGTCCTTTGACTAGCAACAAAAAAACAGTACTTTAATAGTGTGTATTTGTCCTCAATCCCGCCGCTTGGCCGCAATGTAATAGTTTTTGGCGGGCAGGGCAATCCAATGGTCGAACCAAGTCCCTGCCAATGGTTGACGGACATTGACTTCCAAAAATTGTAGCAGTGGTTCCACTGCATTGCCCAATCGGCGTGGTGCAGTGGAAACAACATCTTGGGGGTTTCCAATCATGGTTTGACAGACTTGGCCCCCCACTATTTATAGATGATATTCAAATATGATTGGCCAACCAGTCAAATCCATGCCTCAATGTAGTGTTTTTGACAGCAGCGCACTCAATGATGTGCCAGGGCGAGCTCCGGATGGCACGCAAATGCAGTATGGTTGTCAGCTGCTCTTTGTTGGCGGCCATGGGTAGGTCTTGTTTGTTGGCCAGAACGAGGAACGGTTTTCCTGCCAGATGTTTGTTGGCCACCAGTGCATGCAGTTCTTCCCGCACCAACTCGAAACGGTCGACATCGTTGGAGTCCACCACAAACGCGATGCCGTTGGCCTGTTCAAAATAGTGCGGCCACAATTGCCGAAATTTGGATTGCCCCCCAATGTCCCACATTTTGATGTTAACATTGCCAATTGTCACCTCTTCAAGGTTGAACCCCAGTGTGGGCATGGTGTACTCCACTGGTTCCTCCAGTTTCAAAGTGTACAGCACCGCGGTTTTGCCAGCATTGTCCAATCCCAAAATCAAAATGCCTGAGTCACGTTTGAACGAACTCCAAAGTGCATCGAGCTGCGAAAAAACAATCCCCATTGTGTCACTTATCTGCGTATGGAAGTACACAGGGTTAAATAGTGTATTCCGGGATTTTTGTAAAAAGTGTTTTGTGTTTCAACGCTAATAAAAAGGCAGTATATAAGACCCATGCTGTTGAACTAAATGTCATACGAAGATACAACCAACCTTAGCTCAGTCGGAAGCGCAAGTACAAACCATGCCCTGCAACCTTTTTTTGGGTCAGTAGAACCACAATACCAAAAAATGTTGGCCGAAGATAAATTCGCCCATGAGACATTTAATTTGCCCAAAGCTTACCAAGGCAAAAACAAGCACTTGGAGACTGTCCTGGACTACCTCATTACTGAGGAGGATGCTTGGTACACCTCCGTGGTCTTACCCTGGGTGTTGACCGAGGATTTGTCCGTCAAATGGGATATTTTCCGTTTTAATAAAACGTTGATGGATTTGGAACCTCACCAAGGTGTCCCACGGTATGTGACTGCCGAGCGCGAATCCCGCTCTGACCGTTTGGTCCGTCGCGGTTTAGCTTTTATCATTGAGCACGGTTTTTACAAGACCGACCAAGGTCGTCAGCACTACCTCATGAATTTGCGTCAAATTGTCGACTCTGTCAACGAAACGGCCTACCACGGTGTGATTCATGCATTGCTTTCGTGCAAAAACCACTACAAAGAGTGGGAACGCCAACACGGTGCCACAGTTACCCGCCCAGGCCAGTTGTTGCGCAAACAACGACGTCGTTGGGCTCTCGTCCAAAAACAAGAGCGTGGCCTCTACTTGTTGGACGCGGAACTCAAAGACCAAATGAAGTACGAAGGCGTG